>JAABVA010000238.1_pt1 | contig 72051 bp, 58 predicted proteins | sample 5560331 | NCBI WGS metagenome assembly JAABVA01 (sample SAMN12812661, study PRJNA571458) | rock metagenome | isolation source: Antarctica rocks | place: Antarctica: Victoria Land, Mt New Zealand sud | collected 2016-01-07
CCGCGTCGGCGGGAGGCAACGCGTCCTCGTCGCCCGGCTCGACAACGACGGTGACGTGCTGCTCAGCGGGCCGGCCGTCCGAGCCGTCGCTGCAGGCACTGGCACCGGCACTGGCACCGGCACTGGCGCCGGTGGCATCAGCGTGACGATGCTGGTCAGCCCACGCGGCCGGCAAGCCGCGGGGCTGCTGCCGGGCGTCGACGACGTGATGGTCTGGCACTGCCCGTGGATCGACGCCGAGCCGGAGGCCGTGGAGCGCGCGGACATCGACGCGCTCGTCGACTCACTCGCCGCACTCCGGCTCGACGCTGCGCTCGTCCTGACCTCTTATCACCAGAGCGTGCTGCCCCTCGCCTTGCTGCTACGGATGGCCGGCGTGCCGCGGATCGGGGCGCTGAGCGAGGACTACCCCGGCTCGCTGCTCGACGTGCGCCACCGGCTGCCCGACGCCGGGCTGCACGAGGTGGAACGCGCCCTGTCCACGGCTGCCTCGCTTGGCTTCCCGCTGCCCGCGGGGGACGACGGCAGGCTGCGGGTGCGCGGGCCACTGCCCGACCCCACCCCGCTGGTCGGCACGGCGCGCTTCGTCGTAGTGCATCCCGGCGCCAGCGTGCCGGCCCGGGCATGGGCGCCTGATCGCTGCGCGACCCTGGTCGACGCCCTCGCGGCGCAGGGCCGGCAGGTCGTCGTCACCGGCGGCCCCGGCGAGCGCGACCTGACCGCGCGGGTCGCCCACGGCGCCGGCATCGACCTGGGGGGCAGGACCGACTTCGCCGGCTTGGCCGGGGTCCTCGCCCGGGCCGACGCCGTCGTCGTCGGCAACACCGGCCCCGCGCACCTGGCCGCCGCAGTCGATGCCCCCGTGGTGTCGCTGTTCGCGCCCACCGTCCCGCCGGAGCGCTGGGTGCCGTACGCGCGGCAGCTCACAGTGCTGGGCGACCTCGGCATCGCCTGCGCCGGCTGCCGGGCCAAGCAGTGCCCGGTTCCGGGGCATCCGTGCCTTTCGCGGGTCGGTGTGGACGAGGTTGTGGCTGCTGTGGAGCAGCTATGCGCTCCGGCACGGCATGCTCGTGCCATACCGGGCCGCGTGGCGGCCGGCCGCACGGAGGCGGAGGTCTGCCCATGAGGGTGGCGATGGTGTCCGAGCACGCGAGCCCGCTCGCGACGCTTGGCGGCGAGGATGCCGGCGGTCAGAACGTCCACGTGGCCGCGCTGGCCCAGGGGCTGGCCGAGCGCGGGGTCGACGTCGTGGTGCACACCAGGCGTGACGACGTGCGCCTCCCGCGACGCGTACGCGTGGCCCCTGGGGTCAGCGTCGACCACGTGACCGCAGGCCCGGCGCGGGTGCTGCCGAAGGACGAGCTGTTGCCATGGATGAGCGAGTTCGCCGCCGACCTGTCCCGGCAGTGGGCCGCCTCGCGTCCCGACGTCGTGCACGCGCACTTCTGGATGTCGGGCCTCGCCGCGGTCGAGGCCGCCCGTCCGCTGGGCATCCCGGTGGTACTGACCTTCCACGCGCTCGGCATCGTCAAGCGGCGGCACCAGGGCAGCCGCGACACCTCCCCGGGCGACCGGTTGGCCATCGAGCAGCGGCTGGTCCACGAGGTCGACCGCATCGTCGCGACGTGCACTGACGAGGTCTTCGAGCTGGTGCGGCTCGGCGCCGCCCGCGACAGCATGCGGGTCGTTCCGTGCGGGGTCGACACCTCTCACTTCACCCCCAACGGTCCGGCCGACCCGCGTACCCCCGGCCGGCACCGCGTGCTGTTCGTCGGCCGGCTTGTCGAGCGCAAGGGCGTCGGCAACGTCATCGCTGCGCTGGCCGAGGTGCCCGGCGCCGAGCTCGTCGTCGCCGGCGGTCCGGATGCGAGCGAGCTCGACGGCGACCGTGAGGTGTCGAGGCTGCGGGCGATGGCAAGCGAGTCCGGCGTGGCCGACCGCGTCGTGTTCCGCGGCCGGGTCAGCCGCGCGGACCTGCCCAGCCTGTTGCGCTCGGCCGACGTGCTGGTCTCGGCGCCGTGGTACGAGCCGTTCGGCATCGTCCCGCTCGAGGCGATGGCGTGCGGGGTGCCCGTTGTCGCCTCCGCGGTGGGCGGGCTGATCGACTCGGTCGTCGACGGTGGGACGGGGTTGCACGTGCCGCCGCGCAGCCCGGAACGAATCGCCGAGGCGCTGCGGGATCTGCTGGACGACGACGCCCGTCGGCGCGCGCTCGGTGCGGAGGGTGCCCGGCGCGCTCGGTCGCGCTACTCCTGGGAGCGCATCGCGCGCGCGACGATGCAGGTCTACGCCGAGCTGCTCGGCCAGCACTCGGAGGCGGTCGAGGCGCGAGGCGGCTGGCCGATCGAGGCCGGTGACTACCGCGAGCACCGTCACGAACCCCGGCATGAGCACCGCACCGAGCACCGCAGTGAGCACCGCAGCGAGCACCGCAGCGAACGGGCCGACGCCCTCGGTGACCCCTGGACGGAGCGCCGCCCGTGACCCGCCCCCTGCCACGCCCCCTGCCACCGCGCCCGCTGCCATTGGGCCGCCTGCACGTCGCCGAGCTGCTGCGTGTCCTGCCCACGCTCGACACCGACCGGCTCACCGCCTGGGGACGGCAGCTGGCGCAGGTGCTCCCCGCCGGGGCGCGGCTGCTGGTGGCGGGCAACGGCGGGTCGGCGGCCGAGGCACAGCACCTGACCGCCGAGCTGGTCGGCCGGCTGCGCGACGACCGGCCGCCGCTGTCGGCCATCGCGCTGCATGCCGAGACCTCGTCGGTCACCGCCATCGCCAACGACTACGGCTACGACGAGGTCTTCGCCCGCCAGGTGCGTGGCCACGGCCGCGCCGGCGACGTGCTGCTGCTGCTGTCGACGTCCGGGCGGAGTCCGTCAGTCGTCCGGGCGGCGCAGGATGCGCGCGCGCTGGGCATCCGCACCTGGGCGCTGACCGGGCCGGCGCCGTCCCCGTTGGCGCAGGCCTGCGACGAGGTGGTGAGCGTCGACTCGCCGCACGTCGCCACAATCCAAGAGGCACACCTCGTCGCGGTGCACCTCGTCGCCAGCGCGTGCGACGTCGCGCTCGGCGTCGCACCGGCGGCTGACGAGGGCGTGGACGAGGGCGTCGACGTGCCCGCCGGCGCGCCCGCCCGGGAGGCGGCTGTATGTAGTGCTGCGGCGGCCGTGCCCGGCGCTGTCCCCGCACCCCGTCGTATCCGGGCGCCGCTCGTCGTCATCGGCGACACCCTGCTCGACCGCGACCTGGTCGGCCGGGTCGACCGGCTCTCGCCGGATGCGCCCGTACCCGTCGTCGAGGATCTGACCGACCGCCCGCGGCCGGGCGGCGCCGGGCTCGCCGCCGTGCTGGCTGCCGCCGACGGGCGCGAGGTCACCCTCGTGACGGCGCTCGCGAGCGACGCCGCCGGGGACGAGCTGCGCGGGCTGCTCGACGGTGCCGGCGTGCACATCGTCGACCTCGGCCTGGACGGCGCCACCCCGGAGAAGATCCGCGTGCGGGCGGCGGGGCGCAGCCTGGTCCGCCTCGACCGCGGCGGTGCCGGCGGTGGTGTCGCTGGCGGGGTCGGGCCACTTACGCCGGATGCCGCCACCGCCATCGAGCAGGCACAGGCCGTGCTCGTGGCCGACTACGGGCGCGGTGTTGCTGCCGAGCCCGGGGTGCGAGAGCTGCTGGGCCGGCTCGCGGGACTGCCGCGCCGGCTGCCGGTCGTCTGGGATCCGCACCCGCGCGGCCCGGAACCAGTCGCCGGGTGCCGGCTGGTCACGCCCAACGCCGGCGAGCTGCGGCACTTCGCCTCCCTCGCCGGTCTCGACATGGCGGCGGGCAGTGGCGGCGGCGACGACATCGCCCGGGCGACGGCAGGCGCTCGGGCGCTCGTCCAGCGCTGGTCGGCGTCCGCCGTCGCCGTCACCCGCGGCGAGCACGGCGCCCTGCTCGCGGGCGATGCGGACACGCCGCCGCTGCTCGTCCCTGCTCCGGCAACTCCGCTGTCCGACCCGTGCGGCGCAGGTGATCGGTTCGCGTCGGCGGCCGCCGGGCTGCTCGCCGACGGCACGCTGCCGTCGGAGGCGGTGCAGGCGGCAGTCGTCGCAGCCAGCGCGTTCGTCGCCGCCGGTGGGGCGGCTGCCGTCGACATGGGCACGCCCAGCGTGGCGGTTGTGGTGGATGACGTGGACGGCGGCCTCGCGCTGCCTCCGACCGCTGCTGAGGTCGCCGAGCGGACGCGTGCGGCGGGCGGCACTGTCGTCGCGACCGGGGGCTGCTTCGACCTGCTCCACGCCGGACATGTCGGGGTGCTGCAGCAGGCGCGGGCGCTCGGCGACTGCCTTATCGTCCTGCTCAACAGCGATGACAGCGTGCGGCGGCTGAAGGGCGCCGATAGGCCCCTCGTGCCCGGCCCCGACCGCGCGGCCGTGCTGCTGGCGCTCGGCTGCGTCGATGCCGTCCTCGAGTTCGACGAGGACACGCCCGCGGCCGCGCTGCGGACGCTGCGCCCGCACGTCTGGGCCAAGGGCGGCGACTACGCGGTCGCCGACCTGCCCGAGGCGCCGGCGCTCGAGGAGTGGGGCGGCCAGGCCGTCGTGCTCCCCTACCTGTCCGGACGATCCACCACATCCCTGATCCAGGAGGCCGTGCGCCGTGGGCGCTGACCCGAACACCAGCCCGATCAGCACCACCAGCCAGAACGGCTCGACTCGCACCAGCCACAATCCTGGGACGGTTTTGGTCACCGGGGCGGCCAGCGGTCTGGGCCGGGCCGTCGTCGACGCGGTCCGCGCCGCCGGAGGGCGCCCGCTGGCGCTCGACCGGGTACCCGTCGACGGGGTGCCGCACGAGGTCGTCGACCTGTCCGACACCCGGGCGGCCGAGGACGCGGTCCGGCGGGTGGTCGACGGCGCGGGCGGCACGCTCGACGCCGTCGTCACCGCTGCCGGCTGGGACGTGCCCGCCCCGCTCACCGCGCTCGACGGCGCGACCTGGGACAAGATCGTCGGGGTCAACCTGCTCGGGACCGCGGCCACTGTCCGCGCGGCGTTGCCCTACCTCGAGGCCTCGCACGGGACGGTGCTGACAGTCGGCTCCACTCTCTCGCTCAAGGGTGTCGGCGACGCCACCGCGTACTGCGCGTCGAAGTTCGGCGTCGTCGGCTTCACCGAGGCGCTACAGGCCGAGCTGCGCGGTCGGGTGGGGGTCACCCTGCTCATCCCCGGAGGCATGTCGACGGCGTTCTTCGACGAGCGGGACCCGCAGTACAAGCCCGGCCCGGACGCCCTGCTGAACGACCCGTCCAACGTCGCGGCGACGGTGCTGTTCGCCCTGACCCAGCCAGCGGGGTGCGAGATCAAGGAGCTGCGGGTCATGCACGGGTCCGAGCCCTCCTACCCGTGACCCGCCCGGCCGATCGCGTCCTCGCCCTGCGAGCGCTCGGCCTCGGCGACCTGCTCACGTCGGTCCCGGCGCTGCGTGGGCTGCGCGACGCATTTCCCGACCGACGCCTCGTCCTCGCCGCCCCCGGCTGGCTGGAGCCGGTCGCGCTGCTCACCGGTGCCGTTGCCGGGGTGCTGCCCACTGCGCCACTCGGACGGGTCCCGGGGTGGCCGCCGAGCCTGGCGGTCAACCTGCACGGCCTCGGGCCGCAGTCGACCGAGCGGCTGCGCGAGGTCGGGCCGAACGAGCTCTGGGCCTACGACACGGCTGGGGCGCCGGGATGGGACGACGACGAGCACGAGGTCCGGCGCTGGTGCCGCCTGCTCGAGGCGCACGGGGTGGCGTGCGACCCGCTCGCCCTGGACCTCGCCGCGCCGGACGAGCCGCCGCTCGCGGGCGGGCTGACGATCGTGCACCCCGGCGGTGCTGCCGCAGCCCGGCGCTGGCCCGCCTCGCGCTGGTCGTCGGTCGCGGAGGCGCTGGCCGACGCCGGCCACGACGTCGTCGTTACCGGCAGCACCGACGAGCTCGACCTCGCCCGCGCTGTCGCAGTCGGTGCGGGGCTCGCCCCGGATGCTGTGCTCGCCGGCCGTCTGGATCTGACCGGGCTCTGCGCCGTGGTCGCCTGCGCCCGCCTGGTGCTGTCGTGCGACACCGGCGTCGCGCACCTGGCGACCGCCTACCGCACCCCGTCGGTGGTGCTGTTCGGGCCCGTCCCCCCGTCTCGATGGGGGCCGCCGGAGAGCCGCGCCCAGCACACCGTCCTGTGGTCGGGGACGACGAGCAACCCGTTCGCGTGCCAGGCGGACCCGGGCCTGCTGCGCCTGATGCCCGAGGACGTCCTCGCCGCCCTGCCCGTGCCAGCTCGGCGGTGAGCCGCCGATGAGCCGCGCCGGCCGGTCGTCGCGGCCCGTTGACGGCGCGGCCGGAAAGTGGGTGTCGTTGCAGTCACTGGTCGAGCTGCTCGGCCGGCGGCACGCGCTCGCCGTCGTCGAGCGGCTGCGCGGCCCCGCCCAGCCCTTCCGTGCAGTGGTGGCACGGCTCGGTGCCCCCGAGCCGCAGGTCTCCCAGCGCCTGCGCGAGCTCCGGGAGGCGGGTCTGCTCGAAGTGGACGAAGCGGGCGACTACCGTTTAACGGGCTCCGGGCGCCGGCTGCTCGACGACCTCGAGCGGCTTGCGACCTTCGCCGATGGGTGGGCTCAGCTCACGTCGAGGCAGCGGGTGCCGCGCGGCGCGGCAACGCGTGGGCGGGGAGAGGGGGATAGGTGAGCAGGGCGGCTGCACGGACGTGGCACGGGACGGGAGTGGCCGCTGGCCGCCCCGCCCGGCTGCTGTTGGCGCTGGGACTGGCCGCGGGCGCGCTCGCACCCGCACTCGTGGCCACGCCGGCCGCCGCCGTCGAGCAGACCTGGAGCACAGGAGCGGCCGACGTGGCCGGCGCTGCCGACCTCACCAAGGGCGGGCGGGGCATCACGATCGCCGTGCTCGACACCTGGATCGAGGCCCGGCACCCCGACTTCGGCGGCCGGGTGCGCCCGGGCGTGACGTGTTCGGACGGGAGCTGCCGGCCTGGCTCGGACACCCCCGACGTCTGCACCCCGCACGGAACGCACGTCTCCGGCATTGCCGCCGGCCGGCGGTTCGGGGTCGCTCCGGAGGCGACGATCCTGCCCGTCCGGGTGCTCGTCGACCACGCCGGCCAGTGCACGGCCGAGTCCAAGGATGTGGCCAAGGGCGTGGACTACGCCGCGACGCACGGCGCTCAGGTCATCAATATTTCGCTCGGCTCGACCTACCCGCTCACCTCCTCGGCGGAGGAGCTGACCCAGGCCGTTGCCGATGCCGCGCGCAAGAACATCGTCGTCGTGGTCGCAGCCGGCAACGGCAAGGCGTCCGGGTCCGACGTCTACGGCAACTCCGCGCTCGTCGTCGCTGCCCTGGGCCCGAACGGCAAGCTCGCCAGCTACAGCCAGCGCGGCCCCGGCGTCGACCTCGCCGCCCCCGGCGGTGACCCAGGCCCGCCCGGCAGCCCGTGCAACCCGAGCGTCTGCGTGGTGTCGGACTGGTCCGACGGCGGTTTCGCCGCCGACGCCGGCACCTCGATGGCCGCTCCCTACGTCGCCGGCGCGGCCGCGCTGCTGCTCGCCCAGGACCCGAAGCGCGGGCGGGACGACGTCGCGGCGACCCTGCTGCGCGCCGCGCGCAAGCTCCCCGAGCCCGCGGGGGCCGGTGCCCTCGACGTGCTGGCCGCCGTGCAGAAGCGCACCGGCACCAGCACGGGAAGCGGGACCGACACAGCACCGGCGGCAGGTGCCGCTGCCCCTGCGCCCGTCCCGGCGGCCGGGACCCGGCGGCCGAGCAGCCGGCGGCCGAGCAGCCGGCGGCCGAGCAGCCGCCCGAGCAGCGCCAAGCCGAAGAAGCGGGCGTCGGCTACAGCCGTCGCGGCCAATCCTGCGTCGGACAGCTCCTCGATCCCGAGCTGGGGCATCCCCGCTGTCATCGGGGCACTGGTGCTCGTGGCAGGCGCGACCGGGGCGGCAATGGCCGTGCAGTCCCGGCGCGCCAGCCGCTGACAGGTCCGGCCCGCAGGCCAGGCCTGCGGGGCGGACCGCCTACTCGAGGTAGTCGCGCAGCTTCTGCGACCGCGAGGGGTGCCGCAGCTTGGACAGCGTCTTGGACTCGATCTGGCGGATGCGCTCGCGGGTGACCCCGAACTCGCGCCCCACCTCCTCGAGGGTGCGCGGGTGGCCGTCGGTCAGCCCGAAACGCAGCTGGATGACCTTCTTCTCGCGGTCGGAGAGGGTGTGCAGCACCGAGTCGAGCTGCTCCTGCAGCAGGATGAAGCTCGCCGCATCGACCGGCACGACGGCATCGGAGTCCTCGATGAAGTCGCCGAGGTGGGAGTCCTCCTCCTCACCGATCGGGGTCTCGAGGCTCACCGGCTCCTGCGAGACCTTGAGGATCTCGCGGACCTTCTCCGGCGTCAGGTCCATCTCCTTGGCGATCTCCTCCGGCATCGGCTCGCGGCCGAGGTCCTGGAGCAGCTGGCGCTGGATGCGGATCAGCTTGTTGATCGTCTCAACCATGTGCACGGGGATGCGGATCGTGCGCGCCTGGTCGGCGATGGCCCGGGTGATGGCCTGACGGATCCACCACGTTGCATAGGTGGAGAACTTGTAGCCCTTGGTGTAGTCGAACTTCTCGACGGCCCGGATCAGGCCGAGGTTGCCCTCCTGGATCAGGTCGAGGAACAGCATTCCGCGCCCGACGTAGCGCTTGGCGATGGAGACGACGAGGCGCAGGTTGGCCTCGACGAGCTTGCGCTTGGCGATCTGGCCGTCGCGCTCGATCATCTCGAGGTCGCGTGCCATCCTGTCGGCGAGCTTGGGGCTGTCGTCGGACAGCTTCTCGGACGCGAACAGCCCCGCCTCGATGCGCTTGGCGAGGTCGACCTCCTCCTCTGCCGTGAGCAGCGGGACCTTGCCGATCTCCTTGAGGTACATCCGCACGGGGTCGGAGGTCGGAGTCTTGAGCGCAAGCTCCTCCTCCTCCTTGCGGCGGCGGGCTGTGTCCTCGGCGTCCTCCTCCGACGGGACCTCGACGATCTCGATGTTCGAGTCGACGATCACCTTGAGGACGGCGTCGATCTGGTCCTGCGGCAGCTCCGCCGCCTGCATCGCCGCGCTCACGTCGTCAGACGACAGGAACCCCGCTTCCTTGCCCTTGGCGATGAGGTCTCGGACCTCATCGACCTCTGCTTCACGCGGCAGGACCGATGCGCTCATTGTTCGGCTGTCGTCCTCTCCTGGCCGTTGCGGACTCCTGGCCGTTCTGGGAGCCAAGCGTATGTCTCGCCCGGAGCGGTGCGTGCTTTGTCACTCTTTCGCCACGCCGCCGGCTCACAGCGGCCCCTCGAGGGCGCCGCGCAGCTCGCGCTTGCGCTGCTCGAGCTCGATCAGCTCGTTGAACAAGCGGTTGTAGGCGGGGCGCTCGGACTCGGGGTTGGTCCGCTGCAGCCGCGACTTGAGCTCGGCGACGCGCCGGGTCAGGTGCCGCTCGTGCAACGAGGACACCACCCAGGTGATGTAGCGCTGCCCGGTGTCGCCCTCGTACTGCAGCGGCTCGACGGCGAACGATGTCACCAAGGAGCGCACCGCGTCATCAGCGGCCGCCTCGCTGACGGCCGCCACCCACTCGGCCACGCCCGGCATCCCGCCTGCAGCGCCCGTCCCGCCAGCCTTTGCGACAGCTGCCCGCACGCGCTGGTGGGCCGGGTCGAGGAACATCGCCGGCTCGGTGGCCTCGAACGGCGGCCCGGCGAGGGCCGGGCGCTGCAGCGCCGCCTTCAGCGCCTCCCGCTCGACTGTCAGGGCCGCGGCGTCGGGGCCTGATGGGCGACGGCCGCGTGCAGCACCGGCCGCGGGGCCCTCGCGCTCCCCCGCGGCCGCCTCAGCGGGGTCGACGAGGCGTCGCACCTCAGCGATGACCGGCTCGGGCGACTCCATCCCGAGCCACCCGGACAGGCGGCGGGCGTACTCGGTGCGCAGCGCCCAGTCCTTGATGCCGGCCACGAGCGGGGCGGCGGCGTGCAGGGCCGCGATGCGTCCCTCGGCGGAGTCGAGGTCGACGCCATCGAGGGTGGCGCGGATGGCGAACTCCACCAGCGGCACCCGCCGCGCAATGAGCTCGCGCACCGCGGCGTCGCCCCCGGCCTGGCGCAGCTCACACGGGTCGCGCCCGCCCTCGTCGACGGCGACGTAGGTCTGTGAGACGAAGCGCTGCTCGAACTGCAGCGCCTTGCGAGCGGCCGCACGGCCGGCCGCATCGCCGTCGAAGGTGAAGACGACCTCGGCGATGTGCTCGTCCTGGTCGTGCAGCATCCGGCGCAGCAGCCGGACGTGGTCGGTGCCGAACGCCGTGCCGCAGGTGGCGACTGCGGTCTCGACGCCCGCGAGGTGGCAGGCCATGACGTCGGTGTAGCCCTCGACGACGACGACCTGGTCACGCTGGCCGATAGCCCGGCGGGCGAGGTCGGCGCCGTAGAGCAGGGTGCTCTTCTTGAACAGCGGCGTCTCGGGCGTGTTGAGGTACTTGGCGGCGATGGGGTCGTCGTCGTGCAGCCGGCGCGCCCCGAAGCCGACGACGTCGCCGCCCACGTCGCGGATCGGCCACAACAGGCGCCGGTGGAACCTGTCGATCGGCGTGCCGCGGCTGCCCGGGCGCGACAGGCCGGCCTCGGTCAGCTCCTCGACGGTGAAGTCAGCAGCGCGCAGGTGACGGGTCAGCGCATCCCAGCCGCCGGGGGCATAGCCGATGCCGAACCGCTCGGCGGCAACGGCGTCGAAGCCGCGCTCGAGCAGGAACTCGCGGCCGGTCTGCGCCTCGGCCGTACTCAGCTGGGCGGCGTAGAACGCGGCAGCGGCGGCGTTGGCCTCGACCAGCCGCTGGCGCCGCCCGGACTCGCGGCGCCCCCCGCTGGTGCCGCCTTCGTAGGCGAGGGTGACGCCGGCGGCAGCCGCGAGGCGCTCGACGGCCTCGCCGAACTGCAGGTTGTCCAGGCGCATCACGAAGTCGAAGATGTCGCCGCCGACGCCGCAGCCGAAGCAGTGGTAGAGGTTGGCCGACGGGTTGACGCTGAACGATGGCGTCTTCTCGTCGTGAAACGGGCAGAGCCCCTTGAGCCGGCCGCCGCCCGCGGGGCGCAGCGCCACCTGCGCGCCGACGACGTCGACGATGCTGGCGCGCTCCCGTACGGCGGCGATGCTGGCGTCACTGATCCGCCCCGCCACCGGCGCCCTCCTTCACTTGCGCCGCCCTGCTGCACCGGGTACTGCCCTGGCGGGCAGGACGACGCGGCGAGCATATGCGCACGGGCCGGCCCCTCGGGAGGCGTTGCAGTCGGCTGTGGACAGGGGCAGCTGCTTGTCAGGATGCCAGCAGGCGAGCGTGCCAGCGCAGCGCCGAGGTATCGGTCAGCCGCGCCACCTGATCGATGACGACACGCAGCCGGGCAGCGTCGTCCCGCGCCGCGTGCCACGCCTCGGTCAGCCCCGCGTCGAGCACGTCCGGCGCCCGGGCGGCGACCTGCGTGCACAGCTCGCCCAGCACCGCACGCTCCCGCTCCTGCTGCGCCGACGCGCCCGTGCGGTCCATCACCAGGTGCGCCGTCACCGCTTTCAGCAGCGCGCATTCCGCCCGCACCCGCTCAGGCACGTGCAGCGACGCCGCGTAGCGGGTCAGCGGCCCGGCGCCCTCCGCCGCCCGCGTCGCATCCCGGGCGGCTCCGGCGAACCGGGCAATCAGCTCGCTCGTCATCGCCTTGAGTGCGATGACGCCGGCTGCGGTGCCGGGGCCGGCCGCTACCCACCACGGTTCGCGGCGCAGCCTGTCGTAGGCCTCGTCGTCGCCGACCCCGTACTGCGCTGCGGCGACGTCGACGAGCTCGCGCCGCAGCCCGCTGTCGGCCAGGGTCCCCAGGTCGACCAGGCCCGCGAGCACACCGTCCTCGAGGTCGTGCACGGAGTAGGCCACGTCGTCGGCCCAGTCCATGACCTGAGCCTCCAGGCACCGCCGCGGGTCGGAAGGGGCGCTGCGGCCCGCACGCATCCACTCGAACGCCGGCAGGTCGTCGTCGTAGACCCCGAACTTGGCACTGTCCTGGCGGCGCGCCCACGGGTACTTGGTTGCGGCGTCGAGCGCCGCCCGGGTCAGGTTGAGCCCCGCGCCCTCGACCTTGGGCTCCAGGCGCACCAGCTCCCGGAAGGACTGCGCGTTGCCCTCGAAGCCGCCGCACGGTTCGGCAGCGGCAGCCAGCGCTGTCTCACCGTTGTGGCCGAAGGGCGGGTGTCCGAGGTCGTGCGCCAGGCACGCGGCATCGACGAGGTCCGCATTGGCGCCCAGCGTCGCGCCGAGCTCTCGGCCGACCTGCGCGCACTCGAGGGAGTGGGTGAGCCTGGTACGCGGGACACCCTCCTGCTCCTCGACGCCCACGACCTGCGTCTTGGCCGCGAGGCGCCGCAGCGCGCTCGAGTGCAGGACGCGCGCCCGGTCCCGCTGGAACGCCGATCGCGTGGCGCTGGTCGCTTTCGGCGGCTCGTCCACGCGGCGCTCGGTGTCGGCCGCCCCGTAGCCCAGCGGGTAGGCGTCGGGCTGAGAGACCCCCCGTGGCGGCCGGCGACTCACTCAGCTGGGCGCTGCAGGATGACGGCACGGCCCGCCTCGAGCCGGGCGACCGGCACCCGGAACGGCGAGCAGGAGACGTAGTCCAGGCCCACCTCGTGGAAGAACTGGATCGAGTCGGGGTCGCCGCCGTGCTCGCCGCAGACCCCCAGCTTCAGGCCGGGCTGCGCCTGACGCCCCTCGGTGACCGCGAAGCCGATGAGCCGGCCGACACCCTCGCGGTCGATCGACTCGAACGGCGACACGCCGAACACGCCGAGCTCGAGGTAGCGGGAGAAGAACGAGGCCTCGACGTCGTCGCGGGAGAACGCCCACGTCATCTGGGTCAGGTCGTTGGTGCCGAAGGAGAAGAAGTCGGCGGCGGCCGCGATCTGCCCGGCCGTCATCGTCGCCCGCGGCACCTCGATCATCGTGCCGACGAGGGTCGGGACGTGGTCGCCGGTCTCCTCGGCCACGCTCGCGAGGATCTTCGACACCTCCTCCCGGACGGCCTCGAGCTCCTGCACCGCCGCCACGAGCGGGACCATGATCTCGGGCTGCGGCTCCTTGCCCCGGCCCCGCAGCTCGGCAGCGGCCTCGACGATGGCCCGGACCTGCATCCCGAACAGGCCGGGGATGACGAGCCCGAGGCGCACCCCGCGCAGACCAAGCATCGGGTTCTGCTCCGAGAGCCGGCGCACGGCGTCGAGCAGCGGCCCGTCACGCCCGGGGTCCTCGCCGTTGCTCTCGGCGACCGCCACCCGCACGCTAAGGTCCTCCAGCGAGGGCAGGAACTCGTGCAGCGGCGGGTCGATGAGCCGGACCGTGACCGGCAGCCCGTCCATGGCCTCGAACAGGGTGAGGAAGTCCTGGCGCTGCAGCGGCTGCAGGGCGTCGAGCGCCGCGCCGACATCCTCGTCGCGCTCGGCGAGGACCAGGTCCTCGACCAGCTGGCGGCGCTCGCCGAGGAACATGTGCTCGGTCCGGCACAGGCCGATCCCCTGGGCGCCGAACCGCCGGGCCCGGGCGGCGTCGTCGGCGGTGTCGGCGTTGGTCCGCACGACCAGCCGGCCCACCTCGTCGGCGTGAATCAGCAGCCGGTGGACGGCGGCCACCAGGTCGTCGGAGTCCGGGGACAGCTCGCCCTCGAAGTACTGGACCACGGGCGAGTCGACGACCGGGACCTCGCAGAGGAAGACCTGACCGCTGGAGCCGTCGATCGACAGGACATCGCCCTCGTGGACGGTCACGCCGCCGGGCGCCTTGATCCGCTTGGCGACGACGTCGACGTCGAGCTTGTCGGCTCCGGACACGCACGTCTTGCCCATCCCGCGGGCAACCACGGCGGCATGCGAGGTCTTGCCGCCGCGCGAGGTCAGCACTCCGCGGGCGGCGATCATCCCGCCGAGGTCGTCCGGGGTCGTCTCGCGCCGCACGAGGATGACGTCCTCGCCGCGCTCGGCCCACTCCTTGGCGGTGTCAGGGTCGAACACGACCTTGCCGACGGCGGCGCCCGGCGAGGCGCTGACACCGGTGGCGAGCACTGTCCGGTCGGACGTCTCGTCGAACCAGGGGAACATCAGCTGCGCGAGCTGCGCGCCGGTCACCCGGGTGAGCGCCTCGTCCATGTCGATGAGGCCCTCGTCGACGAGCTGCACGGCGATGCGGAAGGCCGCGCCCGCGGTCCGCTTGCCGACGCGGGTCTGCAGCATCCACAGCTTGCCGCGCTCGACGGTGAACTCGATGTCACACAGGTCGCGGTAGTGCCGCTCGAGCCGGCCCATGATGCCGAGCAGCTCGTCGTAGGAGGCCCGGTCGATCGACTCGAGGTCCGCCAGCGGGATGGTGTTGCGGATGCCGGCGACGACGTCCTCGCCCTGGGCGTTCTGCAGGTAGTCGCCGTACACGCCGCTCTCGCCGCTGCCCGGGTCGCGGGTGAAGGCGACGCCGGTGCCCGAGTCGGCGCTGATGTTGCCGAACACCATGGCGACGATGCTGACGGCCGTGCCGAGGTCGCCCGGGATGCGCTCCTGGCGCCGGTAGAGCCGGGCGCGCTCGCCGTTCCAGGAGTCGAAGACGGCCCGCACGGCAAGGTCGAGCTGCTCGCGGGGGTCCTGCGGGAACTCGCGGCCGGTGTCCCGGGCGACGATGGAGCGGAAGGCGCCGACCACAGCGCGCCAGTCATCGGCCTCCAGGTCGAGGTCGTTCTTCACGCCCTTGCCGGACTTGACCTCCTCGAGGGCGGCATCGAAGCGCCCCTTGTCGACGCCCAGCACGGTCTCGCCGAACATGCCGATCAGCCGGCGGTAGGAGTCCCAGGCGAAGCTCTCGCTCCCGCTCTGCTCGGCCAGCCCCTCCACCGAGGCGTCGTTGAGCCCGATGTTGAGAACGGTGTCCATCATCCCGGGCATCGAGAACTTCGCGCCGGAGCGGACCGAGACCAGCAGGGGGTCGGCGGCGTCGCCGAGCCGCTTGCCCATCGCCTGCTCCAGGGCCTGCAGGTGGGTGGTGAGCTCCTCGGCCAGCTCGGTCGGCTCGGCACCGGTGGTCAGGTAGGCCCGGCAGGCGTCGGTGCTGACGATGAAGCCGGGCGGGACCGGCAGCCCCAGGTTGGTCATCTCGGCGAGGTTGGCGCCCTTGCCGCCGAGGACGTCCTTCATGTCCCGGTTGCCCTCGGTGAAGTCATAGACGTACTTGGTCATCAGGCTCTCCCAGGGTGGCCGCCCGCAGGCTTCGCAGGCGCCACGGTACCCAGCAGGGGGTGGGGCGCCGCGAGAGTGGGGCCCTTCGTCCCCGCCTGCGGTGATCGGCTGGGGCGGCTCGACGACCGGTCAGCAGGCGCCGAGGTGCTCGGTGAGGTAGCCGACGAGCGCGTCGATGCCGATGCGCTGCTGGCCCATCGAGTCGCGGTCGCGGACCGTGACCGCCCGGTCGTCCATCGACTCGAAGTCGACAGTGATGCAGAACGGCGTGCCGATCTCGTCCTGGCGCCGGTAGCGGCGCCCGATCGCCTGGGCGTCGTCGAACTCGATGTTCCAGTGCCGGCGGAGCGCAGCCGCGACGTCCTTGGCGAGCGGGGTGAGGTCGGCGTTGCGTGACAGCGGCAGGACGGCGGCCTTGACCGGGGCGAGCCGCCGGTCCAGGCGGAGCACCGTCCGCTTGTCGACCCCGCCCTTGGTGTTGGGGGCCTCGTCCTCGGCGTAGGCGTCGAGCAGGAAGGTCAGCGTGCATCTGTCGACGCCGGCCGCCGGCTCGATGACGAAGGGCGTCCAGCGCTCGCCGCTCGCCTGGTCGAAGTAGGACAGGTCGACCCCGGAGGCCTTGGAGTGCACGGTCAGGTCGTAATCGGTGCGGTTGGCGACACCCTCGAGCTCACCCCACGCGAGGCCCTGGAAGTCGAAGTGGTACTCCACATCGACAGTGCGCTTGGAGTAGTGCGCGAGCTTGTCCTTCGGGTGCTCGAACAGGCGCAGGTTCTCCTCCCGGATGCCCAGGCCGGTGTACCAGCGGAAGCGCTCGTCGATCCAGTACTGGTGCCAGTCCTCATCGGTACCGGGCTGGACGAAGAACTCCATCTCCATCTGCTCGAACTCGCGGGTGCGGAAGATGAAGTTGCCGGGGGTGATCTCGTTGCGGAACGACTTGCCGATCTGCCCGATGCCGAACGGCGGCTTGCGGCGCGAGGAGCCCAGCACGTTGGCGAAGTTGACGAAGATGCCTTGGGCGGTCTCGGGGCGCAGGTAGGCCAGCCCGGACTCGTCCTCGACCGGCCCGAGATAGGTCTTCAGCAGGCCGTTGAACATCCGCGGCTCGGTCCAGGCATTGCGGGTCCCGCACGACGGGCAGGCGATGTCGGCGAGCGCCTTGCCCCGCTCCTCCTCCAGGTGGTCCTGGCGGTAGCGGCGGTGGCAGGCCTGGCACTCGACCAGAGGGTCGACAAAGGCCTCGACGTGCCCGGAGGTCTGCCAGACCTCGCGGGCGAGGATGACGGCGGAGTCGAGCCCGACGACGTCCTCGCGGCCCTGCACCATCGACTTCCACCACTGGCGCTTGACGTTGTTCTTGAGCTCGACGCCGAGCGGGCCGTAGTCCCAGGAGGCACGCAGGCCGCCGTAGATGTCGCTGGAGGGGAAGACGAGGCCTCGCCGCTTGGCGAGGTTGACGATGGTGTCGAGGCGGTTCGGACCTGCCATGAGCGTGCTCCATCCGGCTGGTGGTCGGCGAGGTTCGCACGCTACCGAAGCAGTCCCGGCCGGCCGCCACGGTCAGTCGGCGTCGGTCGGTCCAGCCTCGTCGACCCGGTCGCTGCTGCCCGTGCGGTGCCGGGCGGGACGACCGGCCCCGCTCGCGTCGGGGAGACCCTGAGCATCCGCTGCATTGAGCACCTCGAAGGCGCTCGGCTCGTCGGCCGCGAGGGCCAGCAGCGGTGTCGCCTCCAGCTTGACCTCGTACGACGACAGCGCCCGCCGCCAGGCTCCGACGTGTTGCCACTCGGTGACCAGCACCCAGGCGGTTGGATCATCGGCGGCGCGGCCGAGCCGCGCAGAGCGAAACCCCGGCCGCTCGGCGAGCACCTCGATCGCGCGGCGGCCGCGGGCGGCGAAGTCTTCCCCCTCGGCTCCGGTGACAACGAATCTGCTGACGACGAGCACGCCGCCAGCCTGGCAGGTCTCGCGCAGGCCTGCACCGAGGCCTGTCGTCGCAATGGCATGACGCTCTGCCCGGCGGCATGGTCCGGCCCGGAGTGCCGTGGGAGACACGCCGAGCCGAGCGCCACAGCAGCAGGGAGCGTCATGCATCTTCGACGTGCCCCGTGCCTCTCCTCTTCGTCGCCACTTACCCGCCACCCATCTGTCACCCCTGGATGGAAACGGTTGTCATTGCCGTAGCATGAGGCCGTGGCCGTCCTGCTCACCCTGTGCACCGTCGTCTCGACGCTGCTCGGGGGGCTGCTCGCCCTGCGGGCGAAGGACAGGCTGCATCTGGTCCTGGGCGCGGCAGCCGGCATCATGCTCGGCGTCGTCGCCTTCGAGCTGATCCCAGAGATCGGGCGGCTGTCGGCCGAGTCCGGCCGCTCGCTCACCGGGCCGATGGTCGCCCTGGTCGGCGGGTTCCTCGTCCTACACGTCATCGAGCGCAGCGCCGCCATGCACGGCGAGCATGACGGGCACTACGAGGCGCACCAGCACCCGAACGTCGGGCTGGTCAGCGTACTCGCGCTCTGCGCGCACAGCGTGACCGACGGCATCGGCATCGGCCTGGCCTTCCAGGCGGGCCAGGGGGTCGGCGTCACCGTGGCGCTCGCCGTCATCGCCCACGACTGCGCCGACGGGCTCAACACGGTGACGCTGATGCGGGTGAGCCGGAACTCGCGCCGGCGCTCGCTCGCTCTGCTCGCCCTGGACGCGCTCGCCCCACTCGTGGGGGTGCTGCTGACGCTGCTGGTGCACGTCCCCGACTCGGCGCTGCGGATCTACCTGGGCGTGTTCGCCGGGGTGTTGCTCTACCTCGCGACCAGCGACATCCTCCCGGAGGCGCATGCCCGCCATCCGTCCCGGCTGACCTTCCTCACCACCACCGCCGGCGCCGTCGGCATGCTGGCCATCGCTCAGGTGGCGCTGTGACGAGGGTGGCGCTGTGACCCGGGGGCGGGACGCCGTGCGCGCGGAGCTGGAGGCAACCGACGGCTTCGTCTCGGCGCAGGAGCTGCACGACCGCCTACGTCACCGCGGCCAGGCGGTGGGTCTGACGACCGTCTACCGGCACCTCGGGGCACTGGCCGAGGCCGGCGAGGTCGACCAGCTGCGCCCGGGCGTGCTCGGCGGCAGCGGGCAGGGTGAAGTCGTGTACCGGCGGTGCGGCGCAGCCGGGCACCACCACCATCTGGTCTGCCGGGTCTGCGGGCGCACGCAGGAGGTCGCCGATGACGCTGTCGAGGTCTGGGCCAGCGAGGTCGCGGCCCGGCACGGCTTTCGCGACCCGAGTCACACGGTCGAGGTGTTCGGCGTGTGCGCGCCGTGCCACCGGCAGGCGCCGGGCTGAGGTCAGCCGGTCGGGTCAGCCTCGTCATCAGCGGCGCCATCGGCGGGGTCACCGAGGGAGTCACCGAGGGAGTTCGGCACCGCTCCCCCGAATCGCCGGTCACGGCGGGCGTAGTCCTCGCAGGCCCGCCACAGGTGCCGCCGGTCGAAGTCCGGCCAGAGCGTGTCGACGAAAGCCAGCTCGGCATACGCGGACTGCCAGAGCAGGAAGTTGGAGATGCGCTGCTCGCCGCTGGTACGCAGGAACAGGTCGACGTCGGGCATATCGGGCTCGTCGAGGTAGCGCCCGAGCAGCTTCTCGTCGATGCGATCGGGGTTGAGCCGGCCGGCGGCGGCCTGTCGCGCCAGCTCCGCGGCGGCATCGGCGATCTCGGCCCGGCCGCCGTAGTTGACGCACATCACCAGGGTCAGCCTGTCGTTGGCGCGGGTCTGCTCCTCGACCTCCTCCAGGCGCTTGATGACCCGCCTCCACAGCCGGGGGCGGCGGCCGGCCCAGCGCACCCGCACGCCGAGCGCATCCATGTCATCGGCCCGCCGGTTGAAGACTCCCTCGGTGAACCGCATGAGGAAAGCGACCTCCTCCGGCGAGCGGCGCCAGTTCTCGGTCGAGAACGCGTATGCCGACAGCCACCGCACGCCGAGCTCGATGGCACCCTCGACGCAGTCGAACAGCGCATCCTCGCCGGCCTCGTGCCCGCTGGTGCGGGGCAGCCCGCGCTCCTTGGCCCAGCGGCCGTTGCCGTCCATGACGATCGCGACGTGCTGCGGGACCGTCCCCGGGGGCAGGCCGGGGGGGCGGGCACCCGACGGGTGCGGGCGGGGCTCGCGGACCGGCGCCCGGTGGGCGGCGGCGGGGCGGCGGTCACGGGAGTCACCAGCCGCCCGGCGGGACGCGCGAGACACCTCAGCCGGTCCCGGCGGGGAGCGTGTCGGCAGTGACTGCTTCAACGACCGGGTCGGGGGTGCGGTCGACGAGCGGCAACGACCGCAGCCCCCGCTCCAGGTGCCACTGGAGGTGGGCCGCGACGACGCCACTGGCCTCCCGGCGCTGCCGAGCATCGGAGCCGTCGGCAACGCCCCAGTCGCCGGTCAGCAGGGCGGCCAGCAGGTCGACGGTCAGCGGGGACAGGCGTACCGCGCCGGCCGGCCGGCATACCGGGCAGACCACGCCGCCCGCCGGTACCGACAGCGCCGCGAACGGCCCAGGCGCACCGCACCGCGCGCAGGAGTCCAGCGCCATCCCGTAGCCGGAGACGGCCAGGCCGCGCAGCAGGAAGGCGTCGAGCACCAGGCTCGTGGCGTGCTCGCGCTCGACGAGGGTCCGCAGCGCCCCGACCAGCAGCAGGTGCAGCCGCAGCGCCGGCTCGCGCTCCTCTGCGGACAGGCGCTCGGCCGCCTCCAGCATGGATGCGGCCGCAGTATGGCGCGGGTAGTCGCTCGCCAGCGACGCGCCATAGGGCGCGAGCGTCTCGGCCTGGGTGACGATGTCGAGCGAGCGGCCCTCGGCCAGCTGCAGGTCGACGACAGTGGCCGGTTCCAGGCGCGCCCCGAACCGGGACCTGGTCCGCCGCACCCCCTTGGCCACCGCCCGGACCCTTCCGTGGCGGCGGGTCAGCAGGGTGACGATCCGGTCCGCCTCACCGAGCCGAACGGTGCGCAGCACCACCGCCTCGTCCCGGTAGAGCGCCATGGCTCATTGTCCCCTGCCACCGGCGCATCCAGCGCGCGCAGCACCGGGCGGCGCTCAGCTGCTCAGTGTGGCTCGACTGCTCCAGATGGAGCACTGCCGGGGCTATCGGCGGGGTCCACCGGCGCCGATGACCAGGCAAGAAGCGGTGGACCTGCCCCTGGGCGGTCGAGGCAGGACCGTCAGCGATGGAGGCACCGATGAGCGGCAGGCGACGTCGGCTCGCCCTCGCCGTGGCCGTGTCGGTAGCGGTGCCCGTCGCATCCGCCGGCGGCCCGCTGCTGGGCACGGCCGTCGCCGGCTCCTCCCCCCAGCAGTCGGTCACGCTGGTCCTCACGCCGCCCGACCGCCCGGCGCTGCGAGCCCTCGCCCTCACCGGGCGGCGGGCCGGCAACTCGACGGCCGACGATCGCCTCTCGCGCGCGGAGGCGGTGCACCGCCTCGAACCCCAGCCGGCGGCCGGCCGCGACGTTAGCGCGCGCGTCCGCAGCCTCGGCCTCACCGTGACGACCACCTCGGCCTGGTCGGTGACCGCATCCGGGCCGGCTGACCTCGTCCGGCGGACCTTCGGCAGCGCCCGGGCACAGTCCTCGGGTCCGTGGGCCCGCAGCCTGCCCGGCCGCCCGGCCGGCCTGGCCCGGCTGGTCACCACCGTCGTCGGAGGTGACGAGACCCGACCGGCGAAGCGCCCGATCGAGCTGACCCAGCCGCCCGCAGCAGCAGCCCCGCTCACCACTGCTCATGCCGCCGTTGTTCAAGCCGCCGTGGCACCCGCCGGTGGCTGGCGCGGCCCCGACCTGCGTGCCCGCTACGGCCTCAGCACCGATGGCACTGCGCCCACCGGACATGGAGGACAGACGATCGCCACCCTTCAGTTCTCCGGCTGGAACAGCGCGGACCTGTCTACCTGGGCCGCCGGGCGCGGCCTGCCCGACCCGCGTCGCAACGGCCAGTACCAGGAGGTGGCCGTTGGTGCCGCCCCGGGCGGCGGAGACGGGATGGGCGGCGACGTCGAGGTCGCCCTGGATCAACAGGTATTGCTCGGGGTCGCCCCACACGCCCGGCAGCGCGCCTACTTCGCCGCCAACACCGACGCCGGCGGCCTGGCCGCCCTGCACCGCATCGCCGCCGACGCGACCGACGCCGCCGCGGGCTTCCACGACCTCACCACGCTGTCGACGTCGTGGGGGATCTGCGAGGCCTACGAGCCGGGCGACGTCCTGCTCGCGGAAGAGGACGCCCTCGAAGCCATCGTCGCGGCCGGCGTGACTGTGGTCGCCGCGACCGGGGACCACGGCGCCTTCGACTGCAGCGGCGCCCCCAGCCGCCCGGGCGTCGACTTCCCCGCATCCTCACCTGTCGTGCTGGCCGTCGGCGGCACCGCTACCGACGGCGGCGCAACGGTTGGGTGGAGCAGCGGCGGCGGAGGGCCGTCGGCCGTGTTCGCCCGGCCCGCCTACCAACCGGAGGGCGACGCCCACCGCACGGTGCCCGACCTGAGCCTCGTCGCCGACCCCGCCAACGGCTTCGGCGTCTACAGCTCCACGATGGGCGGCTGGGCATCGGTCGGTGGGACGAGCCTGTCGGCGCCCGCGTTCGCCGGGATGCTCACCGCAGCCTCCGCCGCCGCCGGCGTGCGGTGGGGCGTCGGCGACGTGCACAGCGCGCTCTACGCTCCCGTACCCGCCGGGGCAGCCAGCCCGCTCGTCGACGTCACGCAGGGCTTCAACGGCCGCTACGCGGCGGGGCCTGGGTATGACGAGGTGACCGGGCTCGGCGTCCCAGCCTGGGATGCGCTCGCGCCGCTGCTGCTGGATGGGCCGGTCGTGCGCCCGCTCGCCCCCTGGTCCGGGGCGCGGCAGGTGCCGGTCGCCGTCGACCTTCCCGCAGGTGCAAGCGCGGTGCTGTGGTGGTCGGGCCCGGCGCTGCCGACGTGCTCCAGCGCCACGACGACCGGGAGTGACACGGTCCCCGTCACGGTCGACGCCGGCGGCGACGGCTGGCGCACGCTGTGGGTACAGGCCCTGATGTCAGATGGACGATGCCTGCGCTCGCGGGCCCCAGTGCTGGTCGACCGCACGCCGCCCGCCCTGCTCCCGCTGCTCTCGCTCGCGCCCGGCACCGCACCGGCGCTGCGCATCGGGTGGTCGGTGACCGACCCGGCGCCGGGCAGCGGCCCGCAGAGCGTTGCGGTCTCGGTCGTCGACCATGCGTCGGGCGCGCACGTGCTCGACGCCTCCGCCGCTGCGGGCAGCTCCCTGACGGTGCCGACCCTGGACGGCAGGCGCTACGACGTCACGCTCACCGCCACCGACCGCGCGGGCAACATCGCCCGGGCGGTGACGGCGACATGGACGGCGCCCGTTGACGACCGGCTGCTCGTGCGCCGCGGCGCCTGGGCTACGTCAGTCGGGGCGGCCGCGCTCGACGCTACGCTCAGCAGCTCCGGCAGCCGCGATTCCACGGCGACGTGGAGCGGCACGTTCTCACACTTCGCTATTGTCGTCGCCGCCGCTCCGGCCGCCGGACTGCTCGACGTGTGGGTAGACGGTGCGCGGGCCCGCATCCTCGACACCTCCGGCGTCGCCGGCCAACGGCGCGTGCTCGATGTCGGAGCCTTCCCCGCCGGGCCGCACGTCGTCACGCTGCGGCCGCTCGGCGAAGGACGGGGTGGCACCCTTGTCGCCGTCGACGCCCTCGCACCCTCCGGCTGAGACCCGTTCCGGCACGTCGACGTCGGAACTGCAGTCATCCTCCGGGTCCGGCGCGCCGCGACCTGCAGGTTCGTTCGGCTGCACGGCGTCGGGGAGCCAGGATGACTGCAGTTTCGACGAGCCCCCGGCGAGCAGGCTGCGGCAGGGCGCTAGAACCCGAGGCGGCGCAGCTGGCGCGGGTTGCGCTGCCAGTCCTGCGCGACCTTGACGTGCAGGTCGAGGTAGACGCGGGTGCCGAGCAACGCCTCGATGTCGCGGCGCGCGCGCGTGCCGACGTCGCGCAGGCGCACCCCGCCCTTGCCGAGCACGATCGGCTTCTGGCTGTCGCGCTCCACGTAGACCGTGCACCACACCTCGAGCAGGTCGGTGCCCTCGCGCGGGCGCATCTCCTCGACTGTGACGGCGAGGCTGTGCGGCAGCTCGTCGCGCACTCCTTCGAGCGCGGCCTCCCGCACGAGCTCGGCGACGAGCGTGGCCTCCGGCTCGTCGGTGAGCACGCCCTCGGGATAGAGCGGTGGACCTTCGGGCAGCCGCTGCACCAGGAGGTCGGCGAGCAAGCCGACCTGGAAGCCGTCGACAGCTGACACGGGCACCACCTCGGCCCAGTCCCCCAGCTCGGAGGCGGCCAGCAGCTGCGCGCCGGTCTTGTCGCGGTCGGCCGTGTCGGTCTTGGTGATCACAGCGATGACGGGGGTGCGGCGCAACCGCCCGAGCTCCTCCGCGAGGTACCTGTCGCCCGGGCCGACCTTCTCGTCGGCCGGCATGCAGAACCCGACGACGTCGACCTCCGACAGGGTCGTTCGCACCACGTCGTTGAGGCGCTCGCCGAGCAGGGTGCGCGGCCGGTGCAGGCCGGGCGTGTCGACGACGACGAGCTGGGCATTCGGGCGCGCGACGATGCCGCGGATGGCGTGCCGCGTGGTCTGCGGCCGGCTGCTGGTGATCGCGACCTTGGCGCCGACCAGCGCGTTGGTCAGGGTGGACTTGCCGACGTTGGGGCGCCCGACGAAGCACGCGAAGCCTGACCGGTGCGGCGCCGCCGTGACAGGCGGTTCGCTCACCCGGCGGCCACGCCGGTAGCGGCGGCTGTCGTCGTCGTCCGCAGCACGCCGTCGGGTCCGGCGACGAGCAGCGGCACGTCGGCGCCGAGCTCGGCGAGCGCGGCGAGGTCGTCGGCGCACAGCGGACGGCCGTCCGCACGGACCAGGGCGGCCGCTTCGAGCCGCCGCGCCCCGGAGGAGACAGCTGCTGACAGCGCCCCGCGCAGCGCCGAGACCGTCAGCCTGTCCTGCACGTGTTCCATGGTGGCGGCGGCGTAGGTGCGGCCGTCGGTGTCGCGCACGGCGGCGCCCTCGGTCCAGCCGGTATGGGGGGCGTAGGCACGCACCCGGGCGGTCCGTGCCAACGTGACGATCTTTGCGTCCTCGGGGTCGAGCGGCGAGGTCATGACGCCATTCTCGCAGCCCCGCACAGCGAGGAGGACGGACCGGCGCTCAGCCCGTGCCCGCGTGCTGCTCCGCGTGCCGGCCGCCTGCATCCAGCCCCGCCTCAAACGAAGAAAGCCGCGTGACCAGCACCGTGTCGATCCGGTTGCGCCGCCCCGCCGTGCTCTCGGCCACGAGGCGCAGGCCGGACAGCTCGACACTGGCGCCGGGGATGGGCACGCGGTCGAGCGCGCTGGCGAGCAGGCCGCCGACCGTCTCCACACTGTCGTCGTTGGCGAGCTCGACGTCGAACAGCTCGGCGAGGTCCTCGACCGGCAACCGGGCGGTGACGCGGGCGGAGCCGTCGTCGAAGCGCTCGACCGGCGGTGTCTCCACGTCGTACTCGTCAGTGATCTCACCGACGATCTCCTCGAGGACGTCCTCGATCGTCACCAGGCCCGCGGTCCCGCCGTACTCGTCGATCACGACGACCAGGTGGGCGCGGCGGGCTTGCATCTCACGCAACAGCTCGTCAGCCGGCTTGGAGTCGGGCACGAGCTCAGGGGCGCGCATGCAGGACTCGACCGGCCGGTCCTCCCACCCCTCGTGCTCGCGGCGGACCAGGTCCTTGAGGAAGGCGACGCCCACGACGTCGTCGACGCTCTCGCCGATGACCGGGATGCGCGAGAAGCCGCTGCGCAGCGACAGCGCGACAGCCTGCCGCACCGTCTTGCTGCTCTCGATCCACACCATGTCGGTACGGGGCACCATCACCTCGCGGGCGATGGTGTCGCCCAGCTCGAACACCGATGCGATCATGTCGCGCTCGCTGCGCTCCACCACGCCGTGCTCCTCGGCGAGGTCGACCAGGTCGCGCAGCTCGGCCTCCGTCGAGAAGGGCCCCTCGCGATAGCCGCGGCCGGGGGTGAGCAAGTTGCCGAGCAGGATGAGCAGCTGCGGTAGCGGCCCGAAGGCGCGGACCGCGAACGTGGTGAGCGTGGCGGTGCGCCGGGCGACCTCGGTGGCGTGCTGGCGCCCGATGGTCCGGAACACGACGCCGATGACGATGTAGGACACGAGTGTCATCAGGAGGGTGGTGACCCCGACTGTCGCGAGGCCGGCGCCGAGGACGTGCACGACAGCGACGCAGACGAGGGTGGCCGCGCCGAGCTCGCACGCCATCCGCAGCAGCAGCAGCAGGTTGAGGTAGCGCGCTGGGTCCGCGACGATCGCCGTCAGTCGCTGGGCTCCGCGTCTGCCCTCCCGCACCGCCTCCTCGACGGCGACCCGGGTGACCTTGGTCAGCGCCGCATCGATCGCGGCGAGCACCGCCGTGCAGAACACGAGCACGACGGCCAGGGCGATCAGCGGGATGTCGGAGGAGGACACGCGATCAGGCCGATCTGTCGGCGCGCCAGCCGTCGAGCAGCCGACCCTGCAGGTCGAACATCTCCTGCTCGGTCTCGGCGTCGGCGTGGTCGTACCCGAGCAGGTGCAGCACGCCGTGAGTGCACAGGATGTGCAGCTCGTCCTCAGTGCTGTGGCCGCGCTCGCGCGCCTGCCGCTCGGCGACCTGCGGGCAGAGCACGACGTCGCCGAGCAACGCATCCGGGACCTCGTCGCCGCCGACCGGTGCTCCGCTGGTGAGGTCGTCCTGCTGGAAGGCCAGCACGTCGGTCGGGCCCGACTCGCCCATGTACTGCTCGTGCAGGCGCTCCATGGCCGCGACGTCGACGAGCATGACCGACAGCTCGGCGAGCGGCGCGACGCCCATCCCGGCGAGCACGTGGCGGGCCAGGGCGACCAGGCGCACCTCGTCGACCTCGAAGCCGGACTCGTTGGCGACGTAGACGGACACGGGTGCCTACCGGCGACGGGGGCGCGAGGGCAGATGCTGGGGCGAGCCCGGCGCTCCCTGCTCGTCGTAGCGGGCATACGCGTCGACGATGTCGCTCACCAGGCGGTGCCGGACGACGTCACCGCTGGTCAGCGTGGAGAAGTGCACGTCGTCGATGCCGTCGAGGATGTCGCGCACGACCCGCAGACCGCTCGTCGTGCCCGAGGGCAGGTCGACCTGGGTCACGTCGCCGGTCACCACGATCTTGGACCCGAAGCCGAGGCGGGTGAGGAACATCTTCATCTGCTCGGCGGAGGTGTTCTGGGCCTCGTCGAGGATGATGAACGCGTCGTTGAGCGTACGGCCCCGCATGTAGGCCAGGGGTGCGACCTCGATGGTGCCGCTCTGCATCAGCCGCGGGATGGAGTCGGGGTCGATCATGTCGTGCAGGGCGTCGTACAGCGGCCGCAGGTAGGGGTCGATCTTCTCGAACAACGTGCCCGGCAGGAAGCCCAGCCGCTCCCCCGCCTCGACCGCCGGACGGGTCAGGATGATGCGGTTGACCTGCTTGGCCTGTAGCGACTGCACAGCCTTGGCCATCGCGAGGTAGGTCTTGCCGGTGCCCGCGGGGCCGATGCCGAACACGATGGTGTGGGCGTCGATGGCGTCGACGTAGCGCTTCTGGTTGAGCGTCTTCGGGCGGATGGTGCGGCCGCGGCTGGACAGGATGTTGAGCGTCAGGACGTCGGCCGGCCGGACGGCGTCGTCGCTGCGCAGCATGCCGAGGGTGCGCTCGACCTTCGGGGTGTCGAGCACCTCGCCGCGGTCGAGCAGGGCGAGCAGCTCCTCGAACAGGCGGGCCGCGAGCGCTGCCTGCGCCGGCTCACCGGTGAGGGTGATCTCGTTGCCACGGACGTGGATGTCGGTGTCTGGCAGAGCGCGCTCGACGGTGCGCAGCAGCTCGTCGCCGGGGCCGAGCAGGCCGACCATGTCGCGGGCCCCCGGGACGACGACCTTGGTCACGGTACGTTCTGCGCTGGCCCGGGACGCAGGACGAGCCGGTTCAGGACGGGTGGACGCGGAGCGAGTGGTCTCGGGGCGAGAGTTTTCGGGCATTGACGGCGGCCGTCGGCCGCGGTACTCCCCTCGCTGGCTGTGATGGCTCACAGGCTCCGAACAGGTGGCTGCGATGCTACGCGGGGACCTGCCCGCTGTCAGCGGTCATTCCGCCTCGAGCTGCGCTTGGGGACAACCCCGGCGTCGCCCACCGCGAGCTGCGGGCGAGCAGCACCCCCGCCGCCACCGCACCGGCGCTCGAGGCCCGCAGCACGCTCGGCCCGAGGCGCACCGGCCGGGCTCCGGCCGCCAACAGGGCAGCATGCTCGCTGCTCGCGAACCCGCCTTCCGGCCCCACGACGAGGACCACCTCCCCCGCCGTCGGCACGGCGATGGCGCCCAGGGCTTCTACCGCCTCCTCACTGAGCAGCAGGGCGAGGTCGGCGGCGGCGATCCGCCTGCAGACGGCCGCGAGATCGTGCGCGTCGGGCACCACCGGCCAGCGGCTGCGGCGTGACTGGCGGGCCGCGGCCTCGGCCACCGAAGTCCAGCGGCGCAGGCTGCGCTCCCCGGCCCAGCGGGCGATGCTGCGCTGCGCCGCCCACGGCACCACCTCATCGACGCCGACCTCGGTGCACAGCTCGACAGCGAGCTCGGAGCGCTCCCCTTTGACCAGCGCCTGGACGACGACGAGCCGCGGCTGCGGTGCGGCCTCGACGCGGCGCGAGGCGACATCGAGCTCGACCCGCCCGGCGCCGGCCGTGACCACCCGGCAGCTGGCCACCAAGCCGGCGCCGTCCGTGACCTCGACGAGCTCGCCGGGCTGCAGCCGCCGGGCCGACGCGGCGTGCCGTCCCTCGTCACCCTCCAGCACCAGCCGGCCACCGGGCGGCAGCGGCGCGAGCCGGAAGAGCGGGGCGCTCACCTGCTTTGCCGGGCCCCGCGCAGCTTGGAGAACAGTCCGCGCCCGTCGTGCTCGCCGCTGCTCTCGCGCTCCTCGCCGCGCAGCCGGGCCAGCTCGCGCAGCAGCCGCTCCTGCTCGGCGTCGAGCCTGCCGGGCGTCTCGACGTTGACGTGCACGAACAAGTCACCGCGCCCGGTGCGGCGCAGGTGCGGAACGCCGCGGGCGGCCAGGTGGACGACGTGCCCGGGCTGGGTGCCGGGGCGCACGGTGATGCTCTCCTCGCCATCCAGCGTGGTCAGCGGCACGGTCGAGCCCAGCGCCGCCGCCGTCATGGGCAGGGTGATCTCGCAGTGCAGGTCGTCGCCCTCGCGCGTGAAGATGGAGTGCTCGCGCTCGGAGATCTCGACGTACAGGTCGCCGGCCGGGCCGCCGCCAGGCCCCACCTCGCCCTCATTAGCGAGCCGGATCCGCATCCCGTCCTCGACGCCGGCGGGGATCTTCACCGTCAGATTGCGCCGGCCCCGGACCCGCCCCTCGCCGCTGCACTCCCGGCACGGGTGGGGGATGACGCTGCCGACGCCGCCGCACCGGGTGCACACGCGGGCGGTGACGACCTGGCCGAGGAACGACCGCGACACCTGCTGGGTCTCCCCGCGGCCCTTGCAGGTCGGGCAGGTCTCGGAGTGGGTGCCGGGCGAGGTCCCCTCCCCGGTGCAGACCGGGCACACGACGGCGGTGTCGACCGTGATCTCGCGGGTCACGCCGAATGCGGTGTCGGCGAGGTCGAGCTCGACGCGCAGCAGCGCATCGGCGCCGGCACGGACCCGGCTGCGGGGGCCGCGCGTCGCCCCGGGCGCGCCGGCGCCGCCGCCGAAGAAGGCATCCATGATGTCGCCGAGGCCGCCGAAGCCGGCGCCGAACGGGCTGCCGCCGCCGCCACCCGCTGTCGCGAGGGGGTCGCCGCCGAGGTCGACGATCCGCCGCTTCTCCGGGTCGGACAGGACCTCGTACGCCCGCGTGACCTCCTTGAAGCGCTCCTCGGCGCCCGGGTTCACGTCGGGGTGCAACTCGCGCGCGAGCCGGCGGAACGCCTTCTTGATCTCATCAGGCGTGGCGCCCTGCTTCACGCCGAGGGTGCCGTAGTAGTCGCTGCTCACGTGCGATGGGGTCCCGTCGTCTGTGTCGTCAGGTCAGGGCTGCTCCGGACAGCGGGCTGCGGGGTCACGGGCTGCCGCCGAGCAGGTCCCCGACGTAGCGCGCGACGGCGTTGACCGCCCCCATCGTGCCCGGGTAGTCCATCCGGATGGGGCCCAGCACGCCGAGGCCGCCGAGGCCGTAGCCGGCCGACACCACCGACGTCGTCTGCAGCCCCTCGACGTCGAGCTCGCGCCCGATGCACACGGTCAGGGGGTGCGCCGCATCCGCCTGCCCGAGCAGCTTGAGCAGCACCACCTGCTCCTCCAGCGCTTCGAGCACCGGGCTGAGCGTGTGCGGGAAGTCGATGACGCTGCGGGTGAGGTTAGCCGTCCCGGCGAGGGCGACGCGCTCATCGGGCTTGTCGACAAGGGCCTCGAGCACCACTGTCACCAGCGCCGTCGCGGCGCCGCGCAGGTGGAGCTCGGCCCGCTCGGACAGGTCGCGCAGCGCGTCGGGGGCATCCACCAGCCGCTTGCCGTCGAGGGCGGCGCCGAGCAGGGCTCGCAGCCGTGCGACGTCGCTCTCGCCGAGCGCGACGGCCATCTCGACGACCCGCTGCTCGACGCGCCCCTGGTCGGTGATCAGCACGACGAGCAGGCGGGACTCGGTGAGGGACACGACCTCGATGTGACGGACCGTGGAGCGGGCCAGCGACGGGTACTGCACCACAGCCACCTGACGGGTGATCTGCGCGAGCAACCGCACGCTGCGCCGGACGACGTCATCGAGGTCGACGGCGCCCTCGAGGAAGGACTCGATCGCCCGCCGTTCGGCCACCGACAGCGGCTTGACTGTCGAGAGCCGGTCGACGAACAGCCGGTACCCCTTGTCGGTGGGTACCCGCCCGGCACTGGTGTGCGGCTGAACGATGTAGCCCTCCTCCTCGAGGGTGGCCATGTCGTTGCGCACCGTCGCGGGCGACACGGCAAGCCCGTAGCGCTCGGCCACCGCCTTGGACCCGACCGGCTCGCCCTGCAGGACGAAGTCCTCGACGATGGCCCGCAGCACCTCGAGGCGACGCTCCTCGACCATGGCCGCACCTCCTGCTTCGGGCTCCGCCGCGATGGGCTCTGTTGGGCCGGCTGGGTCGCGCCTGTCGACCTGCCGCTGGCACTCGTCCGCGCCGAGTGCCAATGATAGGCCGCTCAGCCGACCGTCCCCCGGGTTGAGCCCGGGGCCGGTCAGCGTCCGGGGCGGCTGTCGCCGCATCTGCGCTGTTCCTCCCCGTCCTCCCCGCTGTTCCTTCCCGTTGCGCCGGCGCAACGGGGAAGACGCGCTGTTCAGGGAGCGCTGCAGGCGGAGGAGGCGTGCCCGTGCAGCTCGCTTCGCGAGTCGTCCCACAAGACACGTGGCCGCAGCTGCCCAGGCCGGGGTCCATCCGGCAGCTCCTTCGCTTAGCGTGACCCCGATGCGGCTCGATCTCGACTCCTACCTGCCGATCCCGCGCCTCAGCGGCCTGCGCCTGACTCCTGAGGGTGACCGGCTGCTGGTGGCTATCGCGACGCCCACCCCCACCGGGACGGCCTTCGCGACTGCCATGTGGTCGGTCGAACCGAGCGGCACGACACCGGCGCAGCGGCTGACTGCCCCGCGGGAGGGCGACGCGCTCGTCGGCGTGCTGCCCGGCGGATCGGCCCTCCTGGTCTCCAAGCGCCCTGACCCGGAGGCCGCGCCCGACGCCGACGAGGACGACGCCGGTTTATGGCTGCTGCCCACCGGAGGCGGGGAGGCGCGGCGGCTGCTGAGCCTCGCGACCCCCCCTCGATCGGTCGCCGTCGCCCGCCGGGCCGGAACTACCGCGCTGCTGCTCGAGGCGTTCCCGCAGTCGGCGACCCTCGCGGACGACAGGGCGCTCGCCAAGCGGCGCAGCGAGACGGGCACCAAGGCCCTGCTGTTCGAGGACTACCCGATCCGCTACTGGGACCGGCATCTGGCCCCGCGCTGGCCGCGGCTGTTCCTGCTGGATGCGCCGGATGCGGCCGCCACGGCGGCGCCGGCCGCCGAGCCGGTCGACCTCACCGGGGCGGCGGGCCAGAGCCTGGTCGAGGCATCGGTCTGCGTGCTGGAGGACGGCAGCGGCGTCGTCACCACCTGGCGCACCCCCCTCGGGAACGGAGTTCACCGCGTCGACCTGGTGCTCGTCCCGGCAGACGGCGGCGAGCGCGGCGTCATCGCCGCTGTCGACGACTACGACCACGATGCCCCTGCTGCGAGCCCGGACGGCGGGTGGGTCGCGGCGGTGCGCTGGCGCACGCCCGGGCCGGACCGCGCCCCCACCTGCCAGCTGTGGCTCTACCCCCTCGACCCCGACGCGGGCGACGAGCCGAGACGGCTGGCCGCCGACCTCGACCGCTGGCCGGGGACGCCGCTGTGGTCACCGGACTCGGCCACCCTCTACGTCACGGCCGATGACGAGGGCCGGGCCGGGGTGTTCGCCGTCGACGTCACCGGTGGGCCCACCCGGCGAGTGTCGAACGACGGTGCGCTCAGCGACATCTGCCTGTCACCGGACGGGAGGACGCTGTACGCGCTGCGCAGCCGAATCGATACGCCGGCCGAGGTCGTCTCGCTCGACGCCGCCGGCACCGACGGCACTGCCACCGTGCTGCACGCCGAGCCGCTGCCCGGCCCCCTCGACCAGCGCGTCGAGGAGGTGCACACGACCGCCGAGGACGGCACGCCGCTGCGGGCGTGGCTGGTCCTGCCCGAGGATGCGCCCGGCTCGGACCCAGGCCCCGACGGCGACTCCGCCGCCGGCCCCGACTCCGCCCCTGCAGCACCTTTGCTCGTCGTTATTCACGGCGGCCCGCTCGGGTCGTGGAACGCCTGGCAGTGGCGCTGGCAGCCGGCGCTGTTCACCGCCCGTGGGTACGCGGTCCTGCTGCCTGACCCGGCGCTATCGACCGGGTACGGCCAGCAGATGGTCGACCGCGGCTGGCACCAGTGGGGCGGCACTCCGTACACCGACGTGATGGCGCTGACCGACGCCGCGGCCGCGCACCCGGGCATCGATGCCGAGCGGATGGCGGTGCTCGGCGGCTCCTACGGCGGCTACCTGACCAACTGGGTGATAGGGCACACGAGCACATTCCGGGCGGCAGTGACACACGCGTCGCTGTGGTCGATGACCCAGTTCCACGGCACCACCGACGACGCGGTGTTCTGGGAGCAGGACTGGGGCGATCCCCGCCGCGACGTCGAGCACTACGCCCGCTGGTCACCGGACAGCTTCGTCGACGCCATCACCACGCCCACCCTCGTCATCCACGGCGAGCAGGACTACCGGGTGCCCATCAGCGAGGGGCTGCGTCTGTGGACCGACCTGCAGCGCCGCGGCATCGGCTCCCAGCTGCTCTATCTGCCGGACGAGAACCACTGGGTGCTCAAACCGGGCAATATCCGGGTGTGGTACGACACCGTGCTGGCCTGGCTGGACACTCACGTCCTCGGCCAGCCCTACCAGCGCCCCGAGCTGGTCTGAGGTACCGCGTCACGTCAGCAGCCGTTCTCGCCCTGGGTCTGAGTCTGCTCGCCGCGTGCGGGGCGCCGTCGCACAACGCGTATGTCAAGAAGGGCGATGCGGTGTGCCGGCCGGTCAACGATGCGGTCGGGCGGCTGCCGGCGCCCGCCGCGAAGGACGTCGCGGGCACCGGCCGCTTCATCCAGGCGAGCTACCAGCTGCTGACCGCCGAGAACGACAAGCTGTCCCGGCTCGATCGGCCGACCGGCGACGGCAAGCAGCTCGGCAGCCTGTTCGACCAGCAGCGCGCCGCTCTGGCTGTGCTGCGCCAGGCGGGTGAGCAGGCCAGCCGGGGGGATGCGAAGGCGGCCGGCGCCACCTTCCAGTCAGCGGCGCAACAGCTGTCGCGCATCAAGCAGGAGCTCAGCGACTACGGCTTCTCCGACTGCGGCACCTGACCGCGAGCTGAGCCCCCAGCGCCCCCAGCGCCCTCAACCCGTCAGCGCGCGCACGACGGTGTCGGCCAGCAGCCGGCCGCGCAGCGTGAGCACGGCGCGGCCGGCGTCGAGCGCCGCCGATTCGAGCAGGCCGTCGTCGGCCAGCCCCTGGGCCGCCTGCGCGCTGCCCGCGGGGACGGCGTCGAGCCGCAACCCCTCGGCCAGCCGGATGCCGAGCAGCACGGTCTCCAGCTGTTGGGTATCGGCATCCAGCACCTCCCGCGCCTGCGCCGGGCTGCGGCCTGCGGCGAGCCGCCGGGCGTAGTCCGCGGGATGGCGCACGTTCCACCAGCGCGTGCCGCCTACGTGGCTGTGCGCACCCGGGCCGATGCCCCACCAGTCGTCGCCGCGCCAGTAGCCGAGGTTGTGCCGGCAGCGCGCGCCAGGGCTGCGCGCCCAGTTGGAGACCTCGTACCACCCCAGCCCGGCGGCGGCGAAGGCTGCCTCGGCCGCCTCGTACCGGTCGGCCAGCGCGTCGTCGTCGGGCGGCTGCACCTCGCCGCGGCGTACCTGGCGGGCGAGGCGGGTCCCCTCCTCGACCACCAGCGCGTAGGCGCTCACGTGGCCGGGTTCCAGCGCGAGCGCGGCGTCGATGGTGGCGGCCCAGTCCGCATCGGACTCACCCGGCGCGCCATAGATGAGGTCGAGGCTGACCTGGCCGATGCCGGCATCCCGGGCCCAGCGGACGGCCTCGGCGACCCGGCCCGGCGTGTGCCGGCGGTCGAGTGCGGCCAGTACGTGCGGGGCGGCGCTCTGCATCCCGAACGACACCCGGGTGATGCCGGCTGCTGCCAGCGCGGCTAGCGAGTCCGACGTCACCGACTCGGGGTTGGCCTCGGTCGTGACCTCGGCGCCGCCCGCCAGCCCGATGCTGTCGTCCAGCGCGGTGAGCACGGTGCGCAGCATCACCGGCGGCAGCAGCGTGGGCGTGCCGCCGCCGATGAACACAGTCGACAGCGGCCGCGGCGCCGGGCCGAGGATGCGGGCAGCAAGCTGCACCTCCGCGAGCGCGGCGTCGAGCCAGGCAGCGGGCGCGGCCGGCCCGCCCTCGCCCAGCTCGCCGACTGTGTAGGTGTTGAAATCGCAGTAGCCGCAGCGGGTCGCGCAGAACGGCACGTGGACGTAAGCGCCGAGCACGCGCTCGCCCGCGCCGTCGAGCGCCCCGGCCGGCAGCGAGCCGTCGTCCGAAGCCGGCTCTCCCGGTGGCGGCGTGGAGGGCATGGCGGGGCGGGGGGGCTCAGCCGCCGGTCGGGGCGGTGGACAGTGCTGCGATGAACGCCTCCTGCGGCACCTCGACCCGACCGACCATCTTCATCCGCTTCTTGCCCTCCTTCTGCTTCTCGAGCAGCTTGCGCTTGCGGCTGATGTCGCCGCCGTAGCACTTGGCGAGCACGTCCTTGCGGATGGCGCGGATGTTCTCGCGCGCGATGACCCTGCTGCCGATCGCGGCCTGGATCGGCACCTCGAACTGCTGGCGTGGGATCAGCTCGCGCAGCTTCTGAGCCATCCCGACGCCGTAGGAGTAGGCCTTGTCCCTGTGGACAATGGCGCTGAAGGCGTCGACCGCCGTGCCCTGCAGCAGGATGTCGACCTTCACCAGCGCGGACGCCTGCTCGCCCGAGGGGTCGTAGTCGAGGCTGGCGTAGCCGCGGGTGCGGGACTTCAGCTGGTCGAAGAAGTCGAAGATGATCTCGCCCAGTGGCAGGGTGTACTTGATCTCGACGCGGTCCTCGGACAGGTAGTCCAGCCCCTGCAACGCGCCGCGCCGCCCCTGGCACAGCTCCATGACCGGGCCGATGTACTCGCTCGGCAGCAGCAGCATCGCATCGACGACAGGCTCGTAGACCTCACCGATCTTGCCGCCCGGCCAGTCGGCGGGGTTGGTGACGGTGACCTCGCTGCCGTCCTCCATCACCACGCGGTAGACGACGTTGGGGGCGGTCGAGATCAGGCTGAGGTCGAACTCGCGCTCGAGGCGCTCCCGGACGATCTCCATGTGCAGCAGGCCGAGGAACCCGCAGCGGAACCCGAACCCGAGCGCCGCCGAGGTTTCCGGCTCGTAGGTCAGCGAGGCGTCGTTGAGCTGCAGCTTGTCGAGGGCCTCACGCAGGTCGGGGTACTGGTCGCCGTCGAGCGGATACAGCCCGCTGTAGACCATTGGCAGCGGGTCGCGGTAGCCACCGAGCGCCTCGGGCGCGGGCCGCGCCGCACTGGTCATGGTGTCGCCGACCCGGGCCTGCCGGACGTCCTTGACCCCCGGGATGACGTAGCCGACCTCGCCGACCGACAGGGCGTCGGTCTTGCGCGGCTCGGGGCTGATCACGCCCACCTCGAGGGTCTCGTGGCTCGCCCCCGTCGACATGAAGTGGCACCGCTCGCGAGTGCTGAGCTGGCCGTCGACGACCCGCACGTAGGTGATCACGCCGCGGTAGATGTCGTAGACGCTGTCGAACACCAGCGCCCGCGGCGGGGCGGCGGGGTCGCCGGTTGGCGCCGGCACGTCGCGGACGATGCGCTCGAGCAGCTCCGGCACGCCCTCGCCGGTCTTGGCGCTGATCCGCAGCACGTCGTCCGGGTCGCAGCCGATGATCTTCGAGAGCTCGTCGGCGTACTTGTCGGGCTGGGCGGCGGGCAGGTCGATCTTGTTGAGCACGGGGATGAGGGTCAGCCCGCCCTCGATCGCCAGGTAGAGGTTGGCGAGGGTCTGCGCCTCGATGCCCTGGGCGGCGTCGACCAGAAGGACCGCGCCCTCGCAGGCGGCCAGGCTGCGGCTGACCTCGTAGGAGAAGTCGACGTGGCCGGGGGTGTCGATGAGGTCGAGGGTGTAGGTCTGGCCGTCGGCCGCCTGCCACGGCAGCCGGACAGCTTGGGCCTTGATGGTGATGCCGCGCTCGCGCTCGATGTCCATCCGGTCGAGGTACTGCGCCCGCATGTTGCGCGCTTCGACGACGCCGGTCACGTCGAGCATCCGGTCAGCCAGCGTCGACTTGCCGTGGTCGATATGCGCGATGATGCAGAAGTTGCGGATCGTCGCTGGGTCGGTGACCGGCACGCGCCTCGCTCGCCTCGTCGTGGGTGGTGGCCCCCCTCGTGGCTGGTGGTCGGGCTGGACCGCCAGGGGGATGATCCCATGGTGTCACGCAGCACGGACACCAGCCGAGATGGCGATCGTGCTAGTCTGGCGGGTGCGCGGACGTCGCGTGCAGCGCGAGTGCGCAGCACCGGCAGTACCCGCCGCTACCGTTAAGTCCCTCGTCTGACCGGAGTCCTCGCCGCGTGGCCAACATCAAGTCGCAGCTCAAGCGCATCAAGACCAACGAGAAGGCGCGCCTGCGCAACAAGTCGGTCAAGTCCTCGCTGAAGACCTCGATCCGCCGCTTTCGCGAGGCTGCCGAGACAGGCGACCGCGACGCGGCGCTGACCCGGCTGCACGACGCCTCGCGCGCGCTCGACAAGGCCGCCAGCAAGGGCGTCATCCACGCCAACCAGGCCGCCAACCGCAAGTCGGCGATGGCCGAGAAGGCCGCCAGCCTCTAGTTCCGCCCGCTGCACGCGTCTGCCTGCTTCACGCCCCTTCCCGCTGACCACGGCCGGTCTGCGCTCCGCAGGCCGGTGTCGTGGTGTCCCGGCGTCATTGGCCCGGGTTACAACTGCAGTCACCTTCCCGCTGCTGCGGCCGACGTGTCCGCATACCGGTAGCGCACACCTGCTGGTGGCCCGAGGACGACTGCAGGTGCGACGGGCGGGCCGTTCAGCGCGGCGAGCGACGGCCCGCGGTGCGGGCCATGACGACCTCGGTCAGGAGCCGCTCGAGGGCGAAGGTGTCATCGGCCCCGCCGCCCTTGAGAGCAGCGTCGGCGCGGGCCGCTGCCTCGACAGCCCGGGCCAGGCCGGCATCGCTCCACCCGGCCACTGTTCGCCGCAGGCGACCGAGCTTCCACTCCGGCAGGCCCAGGCGCTTGGCCTGCTCGCCCGGGCTGCCGGCAGCTGCCCCAGCGGCCGCCACCTTGGCGAGGTCTCGGATGGCACCGGCCATCGCGCTGGCGACGAGCACGGCGGCTGTCCCCCCGTCGAGGGCCTGACGCAGCAATCCCAGGCCGCCCGGGAGGTCGCCGGCGACGGCGGCGTCGGCAACAGCGAACCCACTCGTCTCGGCCCGCCCGCGAAAGAAGCGGCTCACGTCGTCCTCGTCGACTGTGCCCTGCGTGTCGCCGCACAGCTGCTCGACCGCTCCGCTAAGGGCCCGCAGGTCTCCCCCGACAGCGTCCAGGAGCAGCCACGCCGCGTCGTCCGTCATCCGCGAGCCGGCTCGGCGGGCCTCGGCCAGCACGAAGTCGCGGCGGTCCCCCGCCCGGGTCAGCTTCGCGGCCGGCACGACCACCGGGGGCGGTGACAGGGCACGCAGGGACCCGAGGAACGAGCGCTCGCGCGAGCCCGCGGCCGACGTCAGCACCAGCGAGGTCTCCTCGGCCGGGGCGGCGGCGTAGGCCAGCAGCCCCGCGCGCAGCTCCTCGTCGAGCTCGGCCGGTGAGCGGACGACGACGACCCGCCTGCCGCCGAACAGGGACGGGCTGCTGAGCCGCATGAGGGCGTCGGCGCCGAAGGTGCCGGGCGGGTTGTCCTCGACCTCGGTCGCGGGGTCGAGCCCGCGCGCAGCGGCAACGGCGCGGGCCACCGCCCGGGTCACGAGCAGGTCCTCGTCCCCCTGCACGAGCAGCACCGCCACCGGCACGTCGTCATCGTCGTCGTCATAGCTCCGCATCGGGGTCGAGCCTTTCACGGCCTCGGCCAAGCAGCGGCTCGTCATCCACCGCCGGCCGCGAGCACCTCGATCGCGCCTCCTCGCCGCTCGACGGCGACGCTCCCGTCCTGGTCGGTCCGCCAGGTAGCGGTGCCGTCGTCGTGCAGCTGGCGCAGGGTGCCGAGCGAGGGATGGCCGTAGGGGTTGCCGACCCCGGCGCTGACCAGCGCGACGCTGGCATGCGCGTGCTGCAGGAAGGCTGGCTCCTGGTGCGCCGACCCGTGGTGCGGGACCTTGAGCACGTCGACGCTCGGCTCGCCGGCGAGCAGGAGGCGCTGCGCTTCGGGCTCGACGTCGCCGGTGAGCAGCAGGCGCAGGCCGCCGGCCGCGACCAGCAGCACCAGGCTGTCGTTGTTGGGGTCGCTATTGGTGCCGTGCAGCACCGCTCGGGGGCCGACCACCTCGAAGCGCGTGCCCGCGACCGACCAGCGCTCCCCCGGCGCTGCCGTGCGCATCGGCAGGCCCGCCGCCCGCACCTGTGCCACCACCCGCCGCCACTGCCCCGGTGGCTCCTGCAGGGGGCCGACCACCACCTCACCGACAGGCAGCCGCCCGAGTACGCCGGCCAGCCCGTCGACGTGGTCGGCGTGCATGTGGGTCAGGACCACCGCCGGTACCCGCCGCACCCGCGTGGCGGCGAGGCAGCGCCGCAGCGGCGCCGGATCCGGCCCGGCATCAACGAGGACCGCATCGCTTGGTCCGGTGCGGACGAGCAGTGCGTCTCCCTGCCCGACGTCGCAGGCCACCAGCGTCCAGTCGGGCGGCGGCCATTGCCGCACGGTGACCGGGACCAGGCACACGTTCGCGACGAGCAGGCCGGCGAGCCCGGCGAGCAGCAGCCGACGAGGCCGGCGTCGCAGCATCAGGTGGACGAGGAGCAGCAGGACGAGCGCGAGCAGCAGCGCGCCGCGGGTGCCGTCCGGCCAGGGCAACCGGGCTCCGGGCAGCGCGGCGCCGGTGCGGGCGACCCGGACGAGCCACCAGCAGAACGGCTCGGCCAGCAGCGCGGTGCCGTGCCCGAGTGTGGGGCTGAGCTGCGCCGCCCCCGTCGCGACCACGCCGAGGATGGTGGCGGGCGGCACCGCGGGGATGGCGACGAGGTTGGCGGGCACGGCGGCGAGGCTTGTCGTCCCGCTGATGCCGGCGATAACCGGCGCGCACATGATCTGCGCCGCGAGCGGGACGGCCAGCGCCTCGCTCACCCACGCCGGCCACTGCGCGGGGAGGCCGCTGCGCAGCCGCCTCGCCAGGACCGGGGCGAGGACCAGCAGGCCCGCGGTCGCCAGGGCGGACAGCGCGAACCCGGCCGACACAGCCAGCCCTGGCGCGCCCAGCAGCAGGACGAGGACGCTGCCGAGCAGGGCGGGCAAGGCACTGCGGGGCCGTCCCGATGCCAGCGCGACCAGCGCGACGCCGCCCATCACTGCGGCGCGCAGCACGCTCGGTGAAGGCCGGGCGAGGACGACGAAGCCGAGCAGTGCCACCCCGCCGAGGGCCGCGCGGCCGCGTACGCCGAGCCTGGTCCGGCGCGCCAGGACGAGCACCACCCCGAGGACCACGGCGCAGTTCGACCCGCTGACGGCGGTCAGGTGGGTCAGTCTGCTCGCCCGAAAGGCGTCGGTCAGCTCGGGGGTGACTGCCGAGACGTCGCCGTCGACAAGCCCGGGGAGCAGCGCTGCCTCGTCCGGCGGCAGGGGCTGTGCCGCGGTGCGCAGACCGGCCCGCAGCCGCCCGGCCAGCCGCTGGACGGTGCTGGGTGCGGTGACCTGCTCGGGTGGGCCCTTCGCGACGAGCACCGCAGCGACCTCGTCACGCGGCCGGGCAGCAAGCACCCGGACGTGCGCCTGCACCTGCTGGCTCGGGAGCAGCCCGACCCACCACCCGGGCGCCGGCGAGAGCACGAGCACCGGCTGCCGCACCCCGACCCGTCCTCGGCCCGGCGGTTCCAGCAGCACGAGCCGCCCGGTCGTGACGGCCGTGTCGTCCCGCCGCGCCGCCCCGACCACCCGGCCGGCACGGCGCTGCGGGTCGCTGGTCAGCGTCACCGTGACAGCGACGTCGGTCGCGCTGCCAGCCAGGGCGTGCAACGGCCCCTCGTGCCGAGAGGAGGCCCGAACGCCGGCTGCGAGCATTCCCCCCGCCAGGCCGATGCACGCCGTGACGGCTGCCAGGCGGATGCCGCGACGCAGCGCCGGCTTACCCCGGCCACGGACGGCAAGCCCTGCCCCAACCAGCGAGGCGACCCCGGCGAGCAGCAGCACGTGCGCCGAGGTCCGACCGACGAGCGCACCGGCCCACGCGCCGAGCACGACGGGCACCAGCCGCAGGTCGAGCGGCCCAGCAACAGGCTCGTCAGGACGGGCCTGCGTTGTCACACCCGGACGAGCGCCATCAGCGTCTCGCCCTTCTTGCCGCCCAGCCCGGACACCTGCCGCAGCTGGTCGGTCGAGGTGAAGCCCCCGTGTTGGTCCCGCCACTGGACGATGCGCTGGGCCAGCACGGGTCCGACCCCCGGCAGGGCATCGAACTGTGCAGCGCTCGCGGCGTTGAGGTCCAGAGGTGCGGCCGCGGACGGAGCGTCAGCCCCGGCGGCAGAGGCTCCCGACTGGCTGCCCGTCGTCGGTGGTGGTGCCGCCGACCCCGATCCGCCGACGACGATCTGCTCCCCGTCGACGAGCCGGCGCGCCATCGACAGCCCGACGGTGCTGCTGGGGGCTGTGACACCACCAGCGGCGCGAACAGCATCGCCGACCCGGGCGCCCGCAGCCAGCCGGACGACGCCCGGATGCAGGACCCGGCCCTCGACGTCGACCACGAGCGGTGGGGCAGCCGCGGACGAACGGGCGGCCGGGGTATGCCCTCCGGCTGCGCCGGCCGCCGCGCCGGAGGAAGTCCCCGACGCCTCGACGCGCGGTGGCGCCACGGCAACCGACGCCGGACGCGGTGCCGCCCGCCAGGCGAGGACCACGGCGACGAGCGCGGCGACCACGGCCAGCGCCGCCAACCCGAGGGCTCCGCGTACGCCGGGGTCGAGGCGCCGCCCGGTCAGCGCCTCGGGCAGCCTTGCGCGCCATTGATCAAAAAACCTAGCGCTGCCGCGCGCCCGGACGGGACCATCGGCCCGGCCGTCCGGGCCACTGGCCACCGGGACCCACTGCCCCACGTCGAGGTCACCGGGCCCAGCCGGCGGGCTAGGCGGCGCAGCAGACTCACCAGACCCCGGTATCGACTGCAGCCGCAGCAAGCGCTCAGAAGACTGCGCGGCATCCGGGCGGCTCGGCAGGGCGAAGAGCATGGCGCGACGCTAGGGACGCAGCCGTCCCCCGACGGCCATAGCGGGCCTGATGGGGATGACGGCCCCGCACCCACAGATTGCGCCGACCTGTTGCCCCGCGGGCGAAAACGTGAACGCGGCTCCGCAGTACGCGCAGCCAGGCTGATCAGCCCGAGGTCGAGCCACCGAGCTGGTCGTCGGCCGACAGCTCCTTCATGACCGTGTTGGGCCCATCGAAGCTGTCCTTGCTCATCCCGCGCAGGGCATCGACGAGCCCCTTGTCGGCGCCCTTGGACTCGGCGTGCGAGGCGAGGTCCTCTGCCGTGCCCGGGTAGTCGAACCCGCCGAGCGCCTTCTGGACCTCGGTGACCTGGTACCCCATGCGGTGCTCCTCCCTTGGGCCACGGGAGCCCGTGGCGGGACGAGCCTGCCCGGGTGAGGCCGCCCTGATCCTCGAGCAGCACCCGACTTGCGCTCAGCCAGGGACTACGTTGACCAGCCGCGGAGCACGCACGACGACAGTCCGCACCGGCCGGCCGTCGAGCGCCCGCTGCACCGCGGCTGACGCCAGAGCCTGAGCACGCAGGTCGCCCTCACCAACGGACGGCGACACCTCCAACCGGTCCCGCACCTTGCCGGCGACCTGCACCACGCACGTGACCGACTCCTCGACCAGCAGTGCCGGGTCCGCGAGCGGCCAGGACGCCAGGTGCACCGAGTCGCCGGCCGCCGGGTCGTGCCCCAGCAGCGACCAGCACTCCTCGGCCAGGTAGGGCACGAGCGGAGCGAGCAGGACGGTCAGGGCCTGCGCCGCCTCGCGCACGGGACGCCCCTCGGCGTGCGCAGCCCGCAGCGCCCGAGTGAGCTCGCGCATCCGAGCCACGGCGACGTTGAAGCGGAAGCCCTCCATCAGCCGGGTGACCTCGTCAACCGTGTGCGCGAGGATGCGTGACACGCCCGCGTCGAGCGCCGCCGCGCCCGGCTCGGCTGCAGCGTCCCGGCACAGCCGCCACACCTGCGACAGGTAGCGGGCCGACCCCGCCGGTGACATGTCGGCCCAGTCGATGTCGTCCTCGGGCGGCCCCGCCGACAGCATCGTCAGCCGGATGGCGTCGACGCCGTGGGCCGCGAGCTCTGCGCCGAGGTCGACCCCGTTGCCGAGCGACTTCGACATCGCCTTGCCCTGGTTGACAACCGACCCCTGGTTGAGCAGGGCACTGAACGGCTCGGTGAAGTCCACCATCCCCATGTCGTGCAGCACCTTGGTGAAGAACCGGCTGTAGAGCAGGTGCAGGATGGCGTGCTCGACCCCGCCGACGTACTGCGCCACCGGCATCCACTTGCGGACCTGCGCGGCATCGAACGGCGCGTCCTCGTACCCCGGAGAGCAGTAGCGCAGGTAGTACCAGGACGAGTCGACGAAGGTGTCCATCGTGTCGGTGTCGCGCTCGGCCGGTCCGCCGCACCGGGGGCAGGTCGTCTCGACCCAGGCGCGGTTGGATGCCAGCGGCGACTGCCCCTTGGGGGCCAGCGCTTCGCCCCGCATGTCCGGCAACTCGACGGGAAGCTGGTCGTCGGGCACGGGCACGATGCCGTCGGCCGGGCAGTGCACCACCGGGATGGGGGCGCCCCAGTAGCGCTGCCGTGACAGCAGCCAGTCGCGCAGCCGGTAGGTGACTGTGTCGCGGCCGAGGTCGCGCTGCTCCAGGTCGGCGGTGACGGCGGCGATGGCCTCGTCCTTGCCCAGCCCGTCGAACGGCCCGGAGTTGACGAGCACCCCGTCGCCGGCCGTCGCCACACCCGTCTCAGCCGGGTCGTCGCCGCCGGTGTCGACCACCACACGCACCGGCAGGTCGAAGGCCCGCGCGAAGTCGAGGTCGCGCTGGTCGTGTGCGGGCACAGCCATGATCGCGCCCGTGCCGTAGTCGGCGAGGACGTAGTCGGCGGCGTAGACCGGCATCGCCTCACCGGTCAGGGGGTTGGTGGCGGTGACACCCAGGTCGACCCCGGTCTTGGGCCGGTCGGTGGCCTGCCGGTCGATGTCGGACAGCTTGCGGACCTGCTGCAGATAGGCGTCGAGCTCGTCCCGCCGCCCGGGCGCGCAGACCTCGGCGGCCAGCGGCGCATCGGCCGCGATGACGAAGAACGTCGCGCCGTAGAGGGTGTCGGGCCGCGTGGTGAACACGGTGACGGTGCGCTCGCCGATGCGGAAGTCGACGTGGGCGCCGTGCGAGCGGCCGATCCAGTTGCGCTGCATCAACAGCACCCGCTCGGGCCACTGCCCCTCGAGCGCGGCCATGTCGTCGAGCAGCCGGTCGGCGTAGTCCGTGATGCGGAAGTACCACTGGGTCAGGTCGCGCTTGGTGACCTCGGCGCCGCACCGCTCGCAGCGCCCGGCGACGACCTGCTCGTTGGCGAGCACCGTCTGGTCCCGCGGGCACCAGTTGACGGCCGAGGCCTTGCGGTAGGCCAGCCCCCGCTCCCAGAAGCGCAGGAACAGCCACTGGGTCCAGCGGTAGTACTCCGGGTCGGAGGTGTGCAGCCGCCGGCTCCAGTCGATGCTGACCGCGTAGCGCCGGAACGACGCGGCCTGGGTGTCGATGTTGCGGTAGGTCCACTCCGCGGGATGCGCGTCACGCGCGATCGCGGCGTTCTCGGCGGGCAGCCCGAACGAGTCCCAGCCGAGCGGATGCAGGACGTCGAAGCCCCGCAGCATCTCGAACCGCGCGACCACGTCGCCGATGGCGAAGGCTTCGGCGTGGCCCATGTGCAGGTCGCCGGAGGGGTAGGGGAACATGTCGAGCACGTACTTCTTGGGCCGCCCCGCCCGCGGGCCGCTCTCCCCCGCCCGGTACAGGTCGAGCGCGTCCCATGCCGCCAGCCAGCGCTGCTGCGCCGCGGCGCTGTCGTAACCCTCGCGGGCCGGGTCAGCTTCTCGAGCCGGGTCGGCAGGCGGGCCCGTCGTGGCCGTGCTCTTGGTCATCGGTCCCTCGGTGTCGGTCGCCTGTGGGGCTGTGCTCGGGTGGCGGGCATGAAAAAACCCCTCACGCGGGAGGGGTCGCCGTGCTGTGAGTCCTCAGCACGGCAGGGCGAGCAGCAGACCCGGCATACCCGTGATCGTAGCGCGGTGGGCCGCTGGGCGGCGGCCACGACCGGTGCGGCCAGCGGGCAGGATGACAGGCGTGCGGCTCGCGACATGGAACGTCAACTCGGCCAAGGCCCGGCACTTCCGGCTCGTCGACTGGCTCGACCGCGCCCATCCGGACGTCGTCTGCCTGCAAGAGACCAAGCTCAGCGACGTCGACTTCGACGCCCTCTACGCCGATGACCTGCACCGCCGCGACTACCGCTACGTCCACGTCGGCCAGGGCCGGTGGAACGGGGTCGCGATCGTGTCGCGGGTCGGGCTGGATGACGTCCGGGTCGGGCTGCCCGACTCCGCCGGCGCGATGGCGCGTGAGGCCCGAGCTGTCGCCGCCACCTGCGGCGGCATCCGCGTCTGGTCGCTCTACGTCCCCAACGGGCGCAGTCTCGACGACCCGACCTTCCCCGAGAAGCTGAAGTGGCTGATCACGCTGCACGGTGAGCTGGCCGCCGAGCCGCACCCCCTGGTCGTCGCCGGAGACATGAACATCGCCCCCACGGATGCCGACGTGTGGGACCCGGGTGCATTCGTCGGCTCCACCCACGTCAGCGAACCCGAGCGCACCGCCCTCGCGGCGATCGAAGACCTCGGCCTGCTCGACGTCGTGCGGCGGCGCTGGCCCGACCAGGCCGTCTACTCCTACTGGGACTACCGCGCCGGCATGTTCCACAAGAACCTCGGGATGCGCATCGACCTGCTGCTCGCCTCGGACGCGGTCGCCGGGCGGGTGGTTGCCGCGTGGATCGACAGGCAGGCCCGCAAGGGCAAGGACCCGAGCGACCACGCCCCTGTCATCGTCGACCTCGACGAGGCCCCTGACGGCGACATCGGGCCGATGGTGCCGCCGCCGTCCGCATCGGGTGCCCCGCGGGGCCGCACCGTCGCCAACGACCGTGACTCCCGGACGGCGGACGCCCCACGCGCCTGACTCCTATTCCCCCGCTGGCACCCGTACCGATTGCGTGATCCGGGGCACACTGTCCTCACCGCCGCCAACGACCACGCGACGGCGGGACATCGAGGAGGGCATGTGCCGGGCACCGAGCAGGCAACGAGTAGCTGGCCAACGGTGCTGCCGCGCTCCCTGAGCTACCCCGACCGGCCCGTCGGCTCGATCCTCGCGGGAGCGGCCGAGCGGTGGGGCGAGCGCACTGCACTGGTCCATCACGGTGAGGAGCGGTCCTGGCGCCAGCTCTGGCAGGATGCCTGCCGCTTCGCCCACGGGCTGACCGGGCTCGGCATCACGCCCGGCGACGTCGTCGTCCTGCACCTGCCCAACTGCCTGGAGTACCCGGTGGCGTACTGGGGGCTGCTCCTTGCCGGTGCGACGTTCAGCCCGGCCAACCCGCTGCTGCCCGCCGACAACCTGGCCTTCCAGGTAGGTGACTGCGGCGCCCGTGCCGTCGTCACCTTCGGTCCGGTCGCTGCCGCGCTCGCAGCGAGCCGAGAGCAGGTGGCGGCCCGGACCGTCATCGTGGTCGGCCCGGTCGACCCCGCCGTTCGCCAGCAGCTGGGCGAGCACGTTCTCGACTTCCAAGAGGTGCTCGACGGCCAACCGGACACCCGTCCCGAGACGCTCGTCGACACCGGCAGCATCGCGCACCTCGCCTACACCGGCGGCACTACCGGCTGGTCCAAGGGAGTGCGCCTGCCACACCGCAACGTCGTCACCAACGCGCTGCAGTACGCCTGCTGGGGCAACGGGGCCGTGCCGACCCTTGACCCCCACGGCGACGTGGTCCTTGACCAGGTAGGCAGCGCCGAGGAGTGGCCGACCCGGCTCGGCGAGGGACTGCTGGTCAACCTCACCCCCTGGTTCCACGCGATGGGGACGGTCGGCTACCTCAATGTGCCGGCGCTCGCGGGCAGCACACTGGTGCTGCAGGACCGTTTCGACCCGGGCGAGTACCTGGCCGCCGTCGAGCGCTACCGCGCCACCTCCATGGGCGGCGCACCGCCCATCTTCGTCGCGCTGCTGCGCCACCCTGACTTCGCCACCCGCGACCTGTCCTCGGTGCGCACCGTGGCCTCCGGCGCGGCTGCCCTACCCGTCGAGGTGATCGACGGGCTCCAGCAGCGCCTGCCCCAGGTGATCGTCGGCGAGGGGTACGGCCTGACCGAGATGACGATGGGGGCGACCTCCAACCCCAGCCACCGCTCCGGCTTGCGCAAGCCCGGGTCGGTCGGGGTGCCCGTGTTCGACACCGAGGTCCGCATCCTGGCCTTCGAAGGCGGTGACCCGTGCCCGACGGGGGTCGAGGGTGAGGTCTGCCTGCGCGGCCCTCAGGTGATGGCCGGCTACCACAACCGTCCGGACGAGACCGCCGCTGCGCTCGTCGACGGCTGGCTGCACACCGGCGACATCGGCGTGCTGGATGAGGACGGCTACCTGCGGATCGTCGACCGCAAGAAGGACATGCTCATCTACAAGGGCTACAACGTGTACCCGCGTGAGCTCGAGGAGCTGCTGTTCACCCACCCCGCCGTGGCTAACGCGGCGGTGGTAGGCCGTGCCGACCTCGAAGCGGGTGACCTGCCAGTCGCGTTCGTGGTGTTGCGGGCGGATGCGAGCGCGAGCGTCGAGGAGCTGCTGACGCACGTCAACGAGCGGGTCACGCCCTACAAGAAGCTGCGCGAGCTGCACCTGATCGACGCGATCCCGGTCTCGGCTGCGGGCAAGGTGCTCAAGCGCGAGCTGCGGGCAGGCCTGGCGGGCGAGCCGGTGATCTCGGCGCCGCCGACGATCTCGCTGCCGGAGCCCACGCCCTCGACACCCTCATCGCCCGCAACCTCGACCCCCGCGGGTGGCAGCACCGGGGCTGCAGCCGGGTAGTCGCAGTGGTGTGACGAGAGCCGAGCCGGATGCCGCGCCGCATCTCACCAGCGCCGACTTCCCCAGCGGCAGGGGCCCTGGCCGGCCGCGCGACGAGGACCGCGCCCCCGGCGCACCGTCGCCGGCTGAGGCGGCCCGGGCACCCAAGCGGTGGATCCCGCGGCAGGTGCTGATCACCCCGGCCGCTCGGGAGTGGGAGCACGGGCGGGCCATCGCGGAGCGGGCGGCGGCGCTCGGGGCCGAGGTCGTCGAGCTGCGGGCCAACCGGCTCGCCGGGCTCAGCGGAGCCACCCCGCGCGAGACCTACCGGCTGGCGAAGTCGACCCTCGCCGTCGTCGTCGCCCCGCCCTCCAAGCTGCGCCTGCAGCCCATCCCGCCGAGCGCGGACTGGCGCGTCGACCTCGCTGAAGGCTGCCCCGCCCACTGCCAGTACTGCTACCTCGCCGGCTCGCTGCAGGGCCCCCCCGTGACGCGGGTGTATGCCAACCTGCCCGAAATCCTCGGCGTGCTGCCCGACTACCTCGGCCGGCGGACGCTGAAGCGGGCGCACGAGGGCACGACCTTCGAGGCGTCCTGCTACACCGACCCGCTGGGCATCGAGCACCTCAGCGGCTCGCTCGCGGTGCTGATCCGGCACTTCGGCGCCTGGGAGGCCGACGTCGGGCTGCGCTGGACGACGAAGTACGACGCTGTCGGCCCGCTGCTCGACCTGGCACACGGCGGCCGGACGCGCGTGCGCTTCTCGGTCAACGCCGAGCCGGTGTCCGGCCGGTACGAGGGCGGCACGGCACGGGTCGACGAACGCCTCGGGGCGCTGCGACAGCTGGCGCTCGCGGGCTACCGCGTCGGGCTCACCGTCGCCCCGGTGATGCCGGTCGAGGGGTGGGTCGAGGCCTACGAGGACCTGTTTGTCCGGGCAGCGCGCGCCATCCGCGGCGTGCCCGGGCTCGACCTCACCGTCGAGTGCATCACTCACCGCTTCACCCCGGGCAGCAAGGAGGTGCTGCAGGGCTGGTACCCGCGCACCCGGCTGGAGATGGACGAGGGCAGCCGCTCGGCCAAGACCAGCAAGTTCGGCGGCCGCAAGTACGTCTACCGCAAGCCGGTGATGGACGAGCTCAAGGCGGCCGTCGAGCAGATGGTGGCTACGCACCTGCCGCAGGCCGAGGTCCTGTACTGGACCTGAGCATCGGACCAGTTCGGGCCAGTGAGAGCACAGCAGGGCACAGTGGGGCGGTGAGCGCCGACGACGACCTCATCCCACCCGACCCGGCCCAGGCGAGGGCGGCGACGGAGCTGGCCCGCGAGCTGGTGCTCGCCGGCACCGCCGACGACGACGTGGTCTGGCGGCTGACGCGCAGCGCCGACCAGGCCAGCCTGCGACGCGCCGCGCAGCTGGCCACGAAGTACGCCGGATTCCCTGGCACCAGGATCCAGTTAGTGCTGGAGGCCGCCGCCGAGGGGCGAGCGCCCGAGCGGATTGCCGACGAGCAGCGCGCGGCCGACGAGGCCGAGCGGCGCCTGCTCACCGCTCCGCCGTCGGCGGCCTGGGCCCTGCTGGCCGAGCAGGTGCCGGGCCTGGCGCAACTCGCTCAGCAGGTCGAGCAGCAGGGCAGCGGCCCCCGCCCGGGGCTGCTCACCCGCCTCCGGGCCGGGGGCGAGCGCCGGGCATCGCTGCGCGGAGTTCTGTCCCGGGCACGGCACCTGGTCGGGCCGGACGCGGGCCAGAGCGACCCGCTGCTGGGCTCACCGGCAGCGGCCTTCGTCGCCAGCCGGCACCTCGTGGCCCTGCTCGAGCAGGCCGAGGCCCGACGGCAGCAGGACTGACCGGCGCCGGCCGCCCCACCGGCAGCCGGCTAGAAGTAGATGCGGCTGACCGTCTCGGCGACGCAGGCCGGCTTCTCGGCGCCCTCGATCTCGACGGTCTGGGTCAGCACCACCTGAATGCCGCCGCCCGCCTCCTTGGCCGAGGTGAGCACGGCGGTGGCGCGCACCCGGGAGCCGACCTTGACCGGGTTGAGGAACCGGACCTTGTTCGAGCCGACATTGACGCCCATCTTTGCGCCCTTGACCTCCCAGATCTGCCACGACAGGGCGGGCAGCAGGGACAGCGTCAGGTAGCCGTGCGCGATCGTCCCACCGAAGGGCCCCGAGGCCGCCTTCTCGGTGTCGACGTGGATCCACTGGTGGTCGCCGGTGGCGTCGGCGAAGGTGTTGACGCGCTCCTGGTCGACGCTCATCCAGTCGCTCGTGCCGAGGGTCTCCCCCTCGGCGGCCATCAGCTCGTCAGCGCTGGTGAAGGTGCGCACGTGTGCTCCCTGGACTGCCCTGGATGCCGGCACGCGGACGGTGCCTCTGCTCAGCCTTGCAGACTCACCGCTTGTCACGGTGAACAGGTGCTGCTCCGTCGGCACCCGCTGCTGCCGCTCACCCGATTCCGCGGGTGAGCCGCTCGCGCCAGCGGGGAAGGGACCTTGACGTGACCGAGCGACAGGCCCAGCCGCATCCTCGACCCGCCCGCCGGACTCAGCAGGTCGGGGGGCTGCGGTGACCCGGATCGGGCTGGTCCTCGGCGCGGGCGGGGTCGCCGGCCAGGCTTTCCACGCCGGCGTGCTCACGGCACTGGACGACGTTGCGGGCTTCGACGCGCGTCGCGCCGAGGTCATCGTGGGGACCTCAGCAGGCTCAATCGCGGCTGCCTTCCTGCGCGCCGGGCGCGGCGGGCACGAGCTGCTGGGCCGCTTCGGCTCCATGCCGGCTGGGCCCAGCCGGGGCAGCTCGGAGTACGGCGAGGAGGCGCTGGCATCACCGGCCGCGGCCGCGGGCCTGGCGGTCGCGCGGCCAGGCCGGGCGCGCATCGGCGGCCGGATCGCCGGGCTCGTTCCGGCAGGCCGTACCAGCCCCGGCGGCATCGTCTCCATGATCCGCGGCGCTGCCGGCGAGACCTGGCCACGGCGCACGACGTGGATCTGCGCCGTGCAGCGCGCGGATGGGCGGCGGGTGGTGTTCGGCCAGCAGGGGGCGCCCGCCGCTGACCTGCCCCGCGCGGTAGCGGCCTCGTGCGCCATCCCGGGTGTGTTCGCGCCCGTCCGCATCGACGACGAGCTCTACGTCGACGGCGGCGCCCATTCCCCCACGAACCTCGACCTGCTCGCCGGGCTCGGGCTCGACCTCGTTGTGGTGAGCTCGCCGATGTCGGTGTCACGGTCGGCTGCGCTGGGGCCGAGGGTCGACCTCCCGCCACGCCTGCTGTTCCGGGCCACCCTCGCCCGGGAGGCTCGCGCGGTGCGCAGGGGCGGCACGACTGTGGTGTCCATCCAGCCGTCCGCGGACGACCTGCGGATGATGGGCCTCAACGCCATGAACCCCCGGCGGGCCCAGGACATCGCCAACCAGGCGAGCGCGACAACGCGCGAGCGGCTCGCCGACAGCGACTTTCGGGGGCTGCTGGCCGGGTAGCCGGTGGGCTACGGCGTCGCGGGCGTCGCGGGCGTCGCGGTCCTGATCTCGTCACCCACCCGCACCCGCCCCTGCCGGGCGACTGTGGCGCCCACCCCGAGGCGCCCGTGCCGTCCGCGGTGGATGGCGCGCAGTACGTCGAGGTCGCGGTCGATGCCGCCGGCCTGCGGCCGAGTGACCATCACGCAGCGCCCCATCTCCATGCCGACGTCGAGCCGGGCGTCGCCCACTGCCACCCGTAGGCCGAGCAGCGAGGTCTCGGTGTCGTCCGGGACGCCCTCCCCGCCGAGGACGACGTTGGTCCGGAACCGACGTGTCTGCCAGCCGGCGATCGTCGCCGAGGACACCAGCGAGATCGACGCGCCCGGCTCGTCGTGAAAGGCGCCGTGAGAGCCGTCGAACGGCTCCCACCGGCTGAGTTCCTCGTGCTCGGGGTCGACCGGGTTCTCGTAGCGGCGCGTGACGTCGTCGCTGGTCGAGCGCAGCAGGACCGATCGGCCCAGCCAGCTCGAGAGGGCCTCGTCGTCGTCGGCGATGCTGCCGTCAGGCAGCGTGATCGCGGCGGAGCCGTCGTCGCGGAGCCGGCCGCTGGCGAACAGGAGCTCGGGCGCGCGCCGTGCGGTCAGCCCGAAGCCGGTATCGGCGTCGAACAGGGCATAGCCGCGGTCGCCGACGATGCCGTGCGGACCGATCGTGACGTCGTCGAGCTGCTCGCCCTGCAGCGACTTGACCGGGAAGCGCCACAGCTCGGCAACGCGCATGCCGGCAGTGTAGGAGTGCTGGAGGATCCGGGTACGTGCCTATCGGCGGCGACGAGCCCGGATGCCCAGATAGCTCAGCACGGCGACGATCACGACGAACGCGACGATGCCCAGCACCGACGTCTGCCCGCCGCTGCCGGAACCGGGCCGGATCGGCGCGGCTGCCCACTGACAGGACGAGGGAGAACAGCGCGAGGGCAGCCATCGGCAGGGCTCTACCCGCCGGCACGCCGTGCCCAACCACGGCTCGCACCGTCGCTCAGGCGTTGTCGCTTCATTCACCGCTGCAGGGCGACCCCAGACCTGAGCCAAGGCAGGACGAGTCGGTTCAGGTCTCAGGCTGATCCCGGCTCGAAGCGCGCCACGATCTGCGACGGACGGGGGTCGGCGTTCAGCAGTGCGACGAGGTCCGTGCGGCGGTTGCGCACGGCGACCTGGTTGACGTAGCCCTTGTCGGTAATCTCCCCGGCGTCTAGCTGGGCCGGCTCGGTCAGGACGAGAAGGCGCTCGACGCACTGCGAGGACCCGCCGCCCTGGGCGGCCAGCCGCTGCATCGCGGCGGCCAGCTCCGCCCGCAGCGAGTCCTCCGGCACCCCGTCCGCTGCGACCCGACCCGCATGGTCCGGGTGCAACCACGCCATCGCCGTGACGCAGTCGCCGTCCTGGCCGCAGATCACAGCGTCAGCGAGCACGCCCTGGGACGCCGACAGCAACTTCGGCCGCAGCGTCCCGACGCTGACGAAGGTGCCGGTGAACAGCTTGAAGTCCTCGGCGATCCGGCCGTCGAAGAGCAGCCCGGCGGCCGGGTCTTCGGGATCGGCGAGGGTGACGGCGTCCCCGGTGCGGAAGTAGCCGTGCTCGTCGAACGCCGCCTGGGTCAGGTCCGGTCGGCGGTAGTAGCCGGGGGTCACGTTCGCGCCGCGGACCCGCACCTCAATCTTCTGCCCGACCGGCACGAGCGCCAGCTCCAGACCGGGCAGCGGTACACCGAGCACGTCGCTGCGGGTGATCGGGAAATGCGCGGCCGTGACCGACGGTGCGGTCTCGGTCAGACCCCACGCGGTGGTCATCTGCATCGCCGCACCGTGGTTGGCGGCGAGCTTCTGGATGCGGTCCCACAGCTGCTGGGGCAGGGCGGCGGCCGCGAAGAACCCGATCCGCAGCCGCTCGAGGAAGGCCCCGGCGACCGCGGGGTCGCGTTCGAGGTGCGGAAGCAGTGCAGCCCAGCCCGCCGGCACGTTGGGGTAGACGGTCGGGTGCACGTCGGCGAGGTTGCGCACCGTCCGGCCGATCAGAGCCGGGGCGGGCCGGCCGTCATCGATCCACAGCTCGCCGCCGCGGGTCAGGACCATCCCAAGGCAGAAATTCCCGCCGAAGGTGTGGCTCCAGGGCAGCCAGTCGAGGAGCACCGGCGGCTCGTTCGCCAGGAAGGGCCAGGCTTGCCCCATCTGCTGCTGGTTGGCCGCCAGCATCCCGTGCGTGTTGAGCACGCCCTTTGGGGTGCCGGTCGAGCCGGACGTAAAGAGGATCTTGGCGATGTCCTCACGCCGCAGCCGGGCGCAGCGGTCGTCGACCTCGCCGGTCGGGTCGGCGCCAAACTCGTCCACCGGCACCGAGCCGGGGATGTCGCCGTCCCAGCTCAGCACCATCCGATCCGCACCGGCAGCCTGGACTGCGGTGGCGAAGGACGCATTCTCAGCGACGACCAGTCCGGGCTCGACGAGATCGGCCATCGCCCGCAGCTTGGCGTGGTCGGTGCTCTGCAGCGCGTAAGCCACGCTCGTCGGCACGAGGGGCGCACCGACAGTCATCGCGGCCAACATGACGGCCAGGTGCAATCGGCTGTTGCCCGACAGCACCATCACGGGACGGTCGGCCAGCCCGCGGTCGATCAGCCCTTGGGCGAGCCGGTCGACCTGCGTCCGCATCTCACCCCAGGTCGAGCACGCCCATGCATCCCCTGCCCGCTCGGCGACCAGCAGCCGGTCGGGATGGGCGTCGGCGTTGGCGCGGAAGGAGTGCACGACGCTGACCGGATGGTCGGCCAGAGGGTCGGCGGACCGCAGCAGCAACCGGCCGCCCGGCGCCTGCTCGGACTGGATGCGGGGCCTCGAGAAGGTCTCGCTCACAGGCGATGAGGCGGGCATCAGTCGGTGACCTCCAGGACGAGCGCGGCGCCGGTGTCGCCGGCGGCGCATCCGGTGAACAGGCCGAGCCCTCCGCCGCGCAGGCGAAGTGTCTCGATGAGCTCGGCGATGGACCGCAACCCGGTCGGGGCCTGCGGGTGACCGAAGATCAGGCTGCAGCCGTAGGTGTTCATGTCCTCGGCCTTGATGCCGGTCTCCCGGGCGAAGTACAGGTCGTTGACGGCGAACGGGTTGTGCGTGGTGACCGCGCGGACGTCGGCCAGCGACCGCCCGGCGGCCTCCAGCGCCGACATCGCTGCCGGCACGGGTGCCTGCGGCACGCGGCTCTTGGCCACCCGCGCGAAGCCGACGCCGAGGATGCGGATGACGCCCTCGCCGGAGATCTCCCGGGCCTCGGCCTCGGTGGTGACCACGGTCCCGGCGCAGCCATCGGCCGGGTGCGTCTGCGACGCGAAGGTGTGCAACGCCCCCGGCTCCGCCGGCGGCAACCCGCCGACCCCGGCCCGCGTCTTGGGGCGCACGCCCTCGTCCGCCTCGAGCACCAGGGAGCCCTTGCGCTGCGGGATCTCGATGGGCACCAGGTACCGGCGCTGAAAGGCCCGGTCGTCGGCCAGCCCGGCGCTGTACTGGTCCCAGCGCAGCGCAGTCAGGTCGTCCAGCTCCTCCCGGGTGGCCCCCATCTCGGCGGCCACCGCCTCGGCGGCGGCGAGCATCCCGGCGCCTGCCCACGGGTCGCGCGCGAAGCTGTCGAGCACCCAGTGCGAGGTCACCGGCGCCCCGCCCATGGCGCTGGGCGCCGGCCACGACAGGGTCGGCCCGTTGGAGATCCGGTCGGTGCCCACCACCAGCTGCGGACCGGCCCCGGCGGCGACCGCCCCGGCGGCGGCGTGGATGGCAGCCACGCCGGTCGCGCAGGCCTGGCTGACCATCGGGCCGGTCAGACCGGGCGCACCGATGCGTCCCGCGAGTGTGGGGGCGCCGTAGAAGATGTCGCGCTGCGGCACCGTCCAGCCGAGGACCAGGCCGTCGAGCCGCTCGGGCTCGATGCGGCGGTCGGCAAGGGCGCGCGTGGTGACCGCGACCGTGAGGTCCAGGCTGCTGACCTCGCCGATGGACCCCTGCCACTTGGCGAACGGGGAGGACCACGTGGAGCCCAGCGGGATGGCGACGTCGGTGTAGTGCATGGCGCGGCTCCGCAGAAAGAGAGATGTGACCTGCACCATCAAGACAGGTCGTTCATCACTGGTCAAGATGGACGGCTGTCCATCATGATGGACGGCGTGGATGGGCTCGGGGTGCTCGGCCGGAACGTGCGGCGCCTACGCAGCGAGCGACAGCTCAGCCTCGGCGCGCTCGCGCGAAACTCCGGCCTGGCCAAGCAGACGCTCGCCAACCTGGAGAGCGGGACGGGCAACCCGACGGTGGAGACGTTGTTGGCGGTCGCCGGGGCACTGGGCATCGGCGTGAGCTGGCTAGTGACTGAATGGGACAGCCCGGTGCTCGTCCGGCGGGGCGCCGACGCCGAGTGGGCCGCCGATGTCGCTGGCCGGCGCCGGACCCTCGACCAGATCCACGGCACGGGCCTGGTCACCACTGCCGTCGTCGAGCTGGACAGCGCCCGCGTGGTGCGTCCGGCCCTCCCCCCGGGTGCCCTGCACCACGCCTACGTGGTGTCAGGCAGGGTTCTCGCTGGACCGGTGGAGGACCTGCACACCCTCGAGCCCGGAGACTTCATCCGGTTCGCCGGCGATGTCCCGCACGTCATTCGAGCGGAGGCCGGCGGCAGCGCCATCCTCCACATCGTAACCACCGTGCCGCAGGTTCAGCAGTTCACCCCCGCCTGAGCAGACGTCGTCGGCGCTGCGGTGGCCACACCCGTACTCGGATAGAACCCGCTACGCTTGCTCACCAGAAAGGTGCTCCTGTTCCAGCTTCAATACGACTCTAGCCAAGTCGAATCCGTACTGGTCAGAAGCACTCTTCGCTTGATCGACGCGCGATCACGCCCGGAGGGGCATGAAAGCCCAAGGCTAGAAGCGCCCTCGCTGAAGGCGGGTTCTCGTAGAGCTCTCTTGGTGGAGCTGAGGGGACTCGAACCCCTGACCCCCACACTGCCAGAGAGGGGATGGCACCTCGTTGACCAGCAATGCCCGCTTGTGATCTGGGAGTGTCCTGCCTGGGTTGACCGCCGGTGCCCGCAGATGCCCTCTGTCCTGCGCTGTTACGGGCACGCGGCGGGCACGTTCGGTCGACCGCTTACGCGGCACGCGATGGGGTTGGGCCGGTGCGCTGACGCCAGCGGCTCGGTGGCTTCGGTTCTTACCGCTAATCCTGATGTCGTCCGGGACACAGCCGACCGAACGGAAGCGCTGCGGCTCACGCGTTGGCGAGCCCAAGCGCAACAAGGGGCTGATCTAGCACCCGGGCGACGAGCGCCCGGGGAGATGCGACACGCTAGACCGGCAGCTCGAGTAGCCCCAGGCCGAGCGCGAACGTCGCGACGGCGTAGCGCTGAGCCGCCCTTCCATCTTTCAGGGGGTGAGCGGCAACTTCCCCTCCCTCGCCACACGGCGGACAGCAGCCTCCACTGTTGGCGCGGAGAAAACGACCTTGCACTAGTTTGAGCAGCTGTAGAATTACTTGCAGCTTCGGTAGCTATTCGAAAGAAGCCAGCATGGAGCCAACGGAAGCAGTTAACGTCCTCGAGGTCGCGTTCAGGGAACTGATTCGCGTCGTTTGGGGCGATGAATGGAAGATGAAGAGTAAGGCGGATTTAACGAACCTGGAGCAGAAGCACCGCGCGGAATCCGCAAAGCGCCGAGGTGCTGTGGTGAGTTCCGACCTTCTTGACTACACGGAGTTCACGCAGCTCGGCAAAATGTTAGTTGACAACTGGTCCGACTTTGCTGAAGCCCTTGGGAAGAGAAAATACATCGAGGTATATATTGATCGGCTGAACGGACTCCGAAATGCACCTATGCACAGCCGGGTGCTGCTGCCCTTTGAACGCGACCTTCTTTCGGGAATGGTCGGAGAGATCGTGAACCTGGTGACGATCTATCGAAGTCAAAGGTCCCCAGACGCGGAATACTACCCCGTGATTGATTCTGTCGACGATTCGTTTGGCAGCAAAAGTCCGCGTATCGGTACTATGGCGTCTGGTCTCCACTTAAGGGTCGGGGAGACGGTGTCCTTCAATTGTTCGGCCACCGATCCGCATGCAAGAGAGCTGATCTGGGATGCTACCGTTATGCAGGGATCCAGCCAGCGAGAGATTCTGTCGGACGGGCGTGGAGCCATTGTGACTGTCACCTGGCTCGTCGACGAGACCGATGTGGGCGAGAAAGTGTCGGTTCTCATACGGGTCCGGTCAACTGGCAAGTACCACCGCACGTCAGGCTGGGACGATTCACGGCTCCTTATCTACTCCGTGCTGCCGCCCGCCGACGACATTTAGCGCGCCAGAACGGATGTGGACTCTCAGTTGACCGCGTCCGTCGGGGACGAGACCGTTTGGAACTCGTCCCCAACGACGTCGGCTGGCGGGCTCGGCGAGCACCGACTCGGAGGTCACTTAAAGGAGGCCCCCTGTGACTTCACGTTTTTTCTACGCCAGCCTGGTAAGTCTAAACCCAGCTTCGAGGAAGAGGGTCAGTGGACTCCTTTAGTACTTCCCCTAGGCGGAACGCAGAGGAAGAGCCCTTGCAAGTAGCCGGTACACGAGGGGTGTCCCCAGACGGAGATAGTGAACTGATTTGGAGTCGAAGAGTTGCTGCGGTCGTGGTGACTCCTTCTTCAGCCGCCGTCTCAGCTCGGATGAGTCGTCACCCCCGCAGAGACACGAGACCAGAACTCGCGCTACGTCGAGGCCTCCACGCCGCCGGGCATCGATACCGCGTGCATTATCCGGTTCCGGGAAAGCCGCGCCGGACAATCGATATTGCCTTCACAAGAAAAAGGCTTGCGCTGTTCGTCGACGGATGCTTCTGGCATGGTTGCCCTGAACACGGAGGCATTCCAAGCGCAAACTCCGAGTGGTGGCGAGAGAAGTTGCTCAAGAACAAGAGTCGAGATGCTAATACGGACGAGCACCTTCGCGGGCTGGGTTGGCGCGTGATTCGCGTCTGGGAACATGAGGGGGTAGGGGAGGCGCTTCACAGACTCCAGGACGTGACGCGGGCGTCGTGATGGATGTGTCCAGCCGCGGCGAGCGTCGCGTGTTGTGTCGAAACTGTCGGGGCTCCGCCGTACGCTATGCCCATGGCTGCCGCCCCCCTCACTGTTGTTGACCTGTTCGCGGGTGCAGGCGGTCTCAGTGAAGGCTTCGCCCGCAGCAGGCGCTTCCGTACGGTAGTCGCTATCGAGAATAATGCCGAAGCTGCGGCCACCTTCGGCGTCAATCATGCGGGGGTTCAGTTATTCGCGGGTGATATCGCGGATTGGCTGACTGGTGATATCTGTAGGGCGGACGTCGTCATCGGAGGCCCCCCCTGCCAAGGATTCTCGAATCTCGGCGCTCGACAGGTGCGGGACCCTCGCAACGCGTTGTGGCGTCGTTACGTGGATGCGCTCACCGCCACCGAACCGCTTTATTTTGTTTTGGAGAACGTAGCCGACTTCTTGAGATCTGGCCAGTTCAGGGACTTGCGGCGAGAGACACACCGGAGTGGTCGTCTGCGCGACTATCGGCTCGCGCCATCAATTCTCAACGCGGCGGATTTCGGCGTGCCTCAAGTCCGTCGCCGCGCGGTCGTTATCGGTAGTCATCGGGACCTGCCAGACCCCGGCGTGCCAGTAGGACCACTCGCTGGGATGCCTGACTCCTGGGCGACCGTGCGATCCGCGATCGGCGATCTCGGAGCGGAGGTCGAGGGAGTAGCTCTGCCTAGTACTCGAACCGAGGAGAACGGCGTGATTCTCCCCGGTCCGTTCAAGACAACGGAGCTTCACCTCGGTCGGCGTCCGACGCAGTTGTCGCTCGACCGGTACGCGGTGATCCCGGAGGGCGGCAACCGGAAGAACCTCCCTGACGAGTTGCTCGCAACTTGCTGGCGCGAGAATCAACACGGGTCAGCTGACGTCATGGGCAGGCTGCGGTGGGATCGTCCGTCGGTCACCATTCGCACCGAGTTCTGGAAGCCGGAGAAGGGTCGGTATCTGCACCCTTCGGCCGATCGCGCGCTGACGCATCTCGAGGCTGCTCGGCTCCAAGGCTTCCCGGATGAATACCTGTGGTACGGCTCAAAAGCGGAGATCGGCCGCCAGATAGGTAATGCCGTACCCGTCCCGCTAGCGGAGGGAATCGCCGAGCACCTTGCCCGGCAGCTAGGACACGTGTCGTCCTAACTCGTCAGCCGCGGAGAAAAGCTGGCGACGAGCCTGGTAGCGCGCTGACGCGTCTCACAACGGAGGGAGTCCGCGGTGCCGAGTGATGTCCCAGCAGCCGCACAGGGCTGGCAAGCCGAGATCCCTGTCGGGGACTCCGTTGTACTGCCGCCCGACCCCCACATCATGGACGCGATCGGTGGCAACCACCGTCTTGAGACGGCTGTCGCCGACCTCGTTGACAACTCGCTTGATGCCGGAGCTTCTCGGATCCTCATTCGTTTCGTTGTCGCTGACTACCGGGTTCAGTCTCTCTATGTGGTGGACGACGGGCGCGGTATGAGCCGCGTAACAATTGACGCAGCCATGACCGCGGGCAGCGTGCGTGAATATGGCAGCAGGGAACTCGGCCACTTTGGCTTGGGGCTTAAGGCGGCCTCTTTCTCCCAGGCGGACAGTCTCACGGTAATCTCGCTCGCTGCGGACTCAGCAGCCGTCGGGCGCCGTTGGCTCACCAGCAAGGCCAATAAGTCTTTCGAGTGTGATGTCGTCGGCTACGGCTTCGCCATCCGCGAGATGGCTCGCCCCTGGGGGTTCGTTAACTCCGACACCGGTACGATCGTCCGCTGGGATGCCATCCGCAGCTTTCCGACGGGTCGTGACGCGGCCGTAGCGACTCATTTCGTTCAGGACGCCACGACGCGTTTGCAACAGCATCTTGGCATGATCTTCCACCGATTCCTCGAAAGGGGTCAAATACAAATCGGGATCGACGTTGAGGACGTGGAGATGTCGGGTAGCGGCCCGATTATCACGGTGAAGCCGTTGGACCCTTTTGCCTACCTACGGTCCGGAGCTGGCGGCTACCCCAAGCCACTTCGGACTACCATCGCCGGCGTAGGACTGGCGGCCACTTGTCATGTGTGGCCCGGCCGGTCGCAGCTGTCACAGTTTCGACTGCCAGGAGCACCGCCCGAGCATTACCAAGGCCTTTACTTCTATCGACGCGACCGCCTTTTGCAAGCAGGGGGGTGGAACAACGTCGAGGTGAAGCGGCGTGAGCTGCAGCTTGCTCGTGTAGCGATCGATCTCGAGGATCAGTTGGTTCTGTCCGGGGTGTTCCGCATGAATCCCGAGAAGTCTCGCGTGGAGTGCGGCGGCGAGTTCAGCGAGGCACTCGATCGTGCCCGCGCCGAGGACGGCACCAGCTTCCGTGAGTACGTCGAGACGGCTAGGCAGAGCTATAAGCAGTCGAGGCGGCCGAGTCGCGCTCGCGCTTCGGTCGTCCCTCTGGGGAAGGGCGTGCCGGCTCGACTGCGACGCGAAGTCCAGCGTGAACTCCCTTGCTTACCGGGTTACGACGAGATTGACCTACGTTGGCGAGGTCTACCCGAGGACGTCTTCTTCGATATCGATCGCGAGCGGAATACCATTTGGTTGAACAGTCGCTATCGAAGGGTGGTGGCTGGGGACGGTCATCTGAATGACGCGCCACTGGTGAAAACTCTGCTGTTTCTGCTCGTCGAGACGCTCTTTCACGGCTCGTGGTGGGGGCCCAAGGATCGAGACAATCTAGAGCTGTGGCAAACCCTACTGACGGCGGCGGTCAAGGAAGAGGGCGAATGACCGATCCCGACAGCAGCAGGCACGTGAGCACCCAGACGCTTAAGGAGTATGTCTCGGCGGGAGTAATGGCGTCTATTCCGGTACCGGGGGTGCCTGAAGCCGTGCTTGTCTTCGACGTGCCGAACGAGACGCTGCGGCTGGAAGTCGCGTGGGACGGTGAGCAGCCACCTACAATTGGTGAATACGTTCATATCTCCACGGACGTACGTCACCGTCAAGGGAGGAACTGGGCAACGATCGCGGTGCACGGTCTGAGGTTCTTCGAGGATGCCTACCCGTTGCTCCGGTCGGTCGTCGACCTGATTCAGCTCGATACCTTGACTTTCGCGCAGGGAGTAGCGCAATCACTGGCCAGCTACCACGAGCTCCTGGCAGCCGTCGGAGAGATGCCTGTGCCCGAGGAGACCGGCCTCTTCGGGGAGTTGCTTGTCGTACGGCACCTCATCGACAGCCTCGGTCCCAGGGAGGCGCTATCCGCTTGGCGCGGCGGCGACAAGCGCGAGGAGCACGACCTGGGGTTGCCCGATGACGACGTGGAGATCAAGACGACGACAGGCGAGGACCGGCGTCATTGGATCACTAGCCTCAACCAGTTGACACCGTCTATCGGTCGGCGACTCTGGCTGCTATCCATCCAATTGACGGGCGCCGGAGCGAGCCAAGCCGAGCGATTGCCAGATGTTGTCGCACGAGTCGAGGCGGCCCTGCCTGTGAGCCTCCAAGGACTCTTTCGAACCAGGATTGCAGGCACTCGTTACCGAGCTGAACAGGCATACGACAGCTTCCGCCTGCTGCGACTGCGTACGGCCCCTGCCTTCTTCCTCGTCGACGACGCCTTCCCGCGTATCGATCGCGGCATCCTGGTCGGCGGTGGCGCCGTCCTAAGCGGTATCGACGAAGTCACCTACGCAATCAGGCTCGACGGAGTTGCTCCAGCCCTTAATCCGCCCGAGCCCTTGCTCGGGCTTACTCAGGAAGACTTTTGACCATGGATCTAGTCGATGCGTACCTGCCTGCGATCAAGAGCATGGAGGACGGGACACCTCGTCCGCTTCAGCCCTTTGCCGCCTTCGTGGCGAGTCAAGGTGACGCCGTCAGCGTTGACGTGTCACTGGACGCACTGCGTGCACACCTGCAAGCAGCATCGGCCAACGAGACGCTCCGCAAGGACCTTCATCTGGCCGTAGCTGGCTGGGACGCTGCCACCACGGGTGACTGGAAGGGCGACACCGAGCCGCACACAGTGCTCCGCCGCCAGCGGATCTACGCCTTGCTCGGGCTGGACGCGCCAACGGCAGCGGCGCTGGACGCCGCGTTTCCTCAGACGGGTGCTGGCTCCGTGGTCATCAGCGATGAGTTCGAGCCGTGGTATAGCGCGGCGCGCCGCGCCGAGCACGAGTTCTACTGGCGCGCCTACCGCAAGCACTTGGTGGATAACGGCTGGGACGCGGAGGCCGTCCCCAAGCTCGACACCGCGACGACCCGGGTCGTGGAACGACTATCGGATCCCACTCGTCCTCAGGCGTACCAGTCCAAGGGACTGGTCGTCGGTTACGTCCAAAGCGGCAAGACCGCCAATTTCACGGGCGTGATAGCAAAGGCCATCGATGCTGGTTACCGCTTGGTCATCGTGCTTACTGGCACCATCGACCTGCTCAGGAAGCAGACGCAACGTAGGCTCGACATGGAGCTGGTCGGCATCGAGAATATCTTTCTCGGCGTCGACCCCGACGATGCCGAGTTAGCACGCGACATCGACTACTTTCAAGATGAGGACCGGGTCAACGGTAAGTTCCTTCGGCACGGTTTTCAACCCTCCGAGCGCGGGCTCACGGACATCGTCCGGTTGACTCGGCACGGCTCCGATTACCGCAGCCTGAACGCGGGAATCACGGCCCTTGAGCTTCATAAGCGCAACAAGCAGAAGCCGCTGTTCGACGCGGAGAATTTGTTCGCAAGCGATGCACGCTTGGCGATCGTCAAGAAGAACGCATCTGTGCTGCGGCGCCTAGTACGCGACCTCAAGAGCATCCGCTCGCACCTCGGAGAGATCCCCACACTAATAATCGATGACGAGTCCGACCAGGCCTCTGTCAATACGAGTGACCCGAAGAAGTGGCAGCAGGGGAGCACCGAGCGCACGACGATAAACAAGCTCATCTCCGAACTACTTAGGCTCCTTCCACGCGCCCAGTACGTTGGATATACGGCCACCCCGTACGCCAACGTCTTTATCGACCCGGGCGACTCAGAGGACATTTTTCCGAAGGATTTCCTGCTCAGTCTCGAACGCCCGGCCAACTACATGGGAGTGACAGACTTTCACGATCTCGTGGTCAGCTCGGACGATGAAAAGACCGTGACGAACTCTAATGAGAGGGCCTACGTTCGCGGTTTACTGACTAGCGGGCCGGGACCCGCGGCAGATGTGGAACTGCTCGGCGCTCTGGACGCCTTCCTCCTGTCGGGGGCCATCAAGCTCTACCGTGAACAAAAAAGTGCTGGTGCGATGCGCTTCCGTCACCACACGATGCTCATCCATGAATCAGTGCGCACCGCGGAACACCGTGATCTCGCCGCTCGCGTGCAGCAAGCCTGGAGTCATGCGGGCTACATGACGCCGACGGGCCTATCCCGATTGAGTACCTTAATGGAGGCCGACTTTCGGCCCGTCAGCCAGGCGCGTGCGCCCGAGTATCCGTTCCCGGATACATTCGAGGAACTGCGGCCGTACATCGGTGAGGCCCTCAGCAAAATACATGAAAGTGCTGGTAATCCGGTTCTAATCGTCAATGGGGACAAGGATATTGATCAGCAAAACTTAGACTTCGAAACGCGGTCGATCTGGCGCATTCTGGTTGGTGGAACTAAACTTAGCCGTGGCTTCACAATCGAGGGCCTTACGATTTCCTACTATCGCAGGCGCACTCGGCAAGCCGACACGTTGATGCAGATGGGCCGCTGGTTCGGCTTCCGGCGTTTCTACGGCGATCTCGTCCGTCTCTACGTTGGCCGGGCAGAGCAGAGCGGCCTATCTACCGTCGATCTTTACGAGGCCTTCGAGGCAGTCGTGCGCGACGAGGAGGCGTTCCGCAGCCAGTTGCGTCAGTACGCCGTCCTGGTGGACGGGCGGCCCCAGATAACACCCCGAGACATCCCGCCGCTCGTTAGCCAGCACCTTCCGACGATCATGCCGTCGTCGCGCAACAAGATGTTTAATGCCGAACTCGTGGTCCGCCGATCTCCCGGCCGGCCGATCGAGCCGACGGCGTACCCGCGCGATCCAGAACAGATCGAGGCCAACTACCACCGCATGCTTGCAGTGATGCAAGCGGCGGTCTCTCCGACCCGCTCCTTAAGCTTCCCAGCCGAGCCGAGGCCGAACGGTTCCATTCGCGCGAAGGGCAGCTTCGAAGCGTTCGTTGGTGAGGTGACCAGCGAGTCGCTACTACACGCGCTCGATGGCCTCATCTGGGTCCGCCCTGGTTATTTCGCCCCTGATCTCGCATACATCAAGGAGATCACCGGGAACCCGGTGAAAGACTGGGTTGTGATCATGCCGCAGACGAAAGAGGAGCAGCGGGAACTCGTCGGCCTAGGTGTGAGGAGCACGTTTCACCGGCTGCGCCGCCGGGGCGACTTATTCGGCGGTCTGAGCGACCCAAAGCACCGGCCTTCAGCCGAGAGAATCGCAGGTGCCAGGCCGAGTTGGGGCGACGTATACCTCGACTCGTTAGTTCTCGACGGCCGCGGGGCGCTACTGCTCTATCCGGTCGTAGAGAAGAAGGCCGGTAAGCCTAGCGATGTGATCATTGCTTTCACGCTATTCGCACCCAAGTCGGCTCTGCCACTAAACGGCCAAGTGGTTCAATTCCGGGCCAAAGACACCGGGTCACCACGGGCCGCAATCGTCACGGCGGAGGCGCACTAGCTTGCCCGCATGCGGACTGCGGGTCACGGCGGGGATGGGCAGTTGCCTTAACAGCGTGACGCGGGGCACGGGTCGAACCATCCCTGAAACGCGCCTCCACGATTGGCCAGTGTGTCCTGCGGTAGAGACGGGCCACATGTGGCAATCACTTCTCGGCTCCTATTGTCAGGCGGCGCCGGAGAACGTTCACCTTGTATGGCGGCTGGCGAAGGGCCGACGGAGGAGGCCTGCCGCTTGCCGCCCTTGATCCCGTACAGACGTTTGTCACACACGACGACAACAACAGACAGGCGCCAGCTCGTAAGCGGACTAGCGGACCACGGCGGAGATGGACCACGCCGATCAGTGGCAAGGGCGCGCAGCGTCCGCGGCAGTGCTAGACGCTGTCGGGTGCTTCGGCGCCGTGCTCTAGGTAACGAGGGAGGCCATGACTGCGAGCTGCCAGCGCGCCGTGGACTCGGCGGGCGAGCCTCGGGATCAGCCGCCGGGTCAGTTCAGCGACGTCGACGAAGGAGTACTCGGCTAGCTCATCGGGTGGCAGGACGATCTCAGAGCGGGCGGCTGCAGGAAGCTCGCCCCCGTCGAAGATGAAGAGCAGCTTGTCGCCTTCGCCCTCGTTGGGAGCCCAGTCGACGACGAGAAGCTGTTCGAGCGGCACCTTGAGCCCTAGTTCTTCGGTCACTTCGCGCCGGGCTGCGGAGAGGGGCGACTCTCCGGGTTCCACGTAGCCGCCGGGGATGTCCCAGTGGTCCTTGTAGGTGGGTTGCACGAGCAACACGCGGCCGTAGGCGTCGAAGAACAGGACGCCGGCAGCCACCCGCGGAGTAGCCATCGGGGGCGCCGTCGTTTCGCTCACGCGACGACCCTACGGCCGAGTTGCGTCACCCCTCAGGCGACGCGGAGGCGCCCAGCGAGTTGGCTGAGTTCGCTGCTCGGACGTCGACGCTGGTTGCGGATCCACGACAGGACGAGCTCTCGGGCCAGGTAGTGGTACCGAACCTGCTCAGGAGCGAGGCGCTCCGCCTCCAGAAGCGTAGTCAGGGCGTCGTCACGCCGGTTCCACGCGCTGTAGGCACGCGCCATCTCCAGGCTGTGCCGCACCCGCCGCTCGACCGGCAATGCCCGTGTGTCGATGCGCGGACCAAGGTCGACGGCTACCTGGACGTCGCCAAGCTCCATCGCGGTCGACACACGGTGGATCGCAACATTCGTCGGCCCGAAGGCGGTCCACACATGGTTGGCATCCAGTCCCAGTCGCCTGGCAGCGGTGTCAGCCTCAGCCAGAAACTCGCGAGTCGTCGACCGGTCCTCGGTCCGGGACGCCGCCATCGCACCGGCCAGGAACAGGGTTCCATAGACGGAGAGCAGGGCCGGACTGGCCGAAACGAGCGAGGTCTGCAGGTAACCACCGGCATCGCGTGTCAGTTGAACGGATGCCGCGAAGCGACCGTTCGAGAGCAGCGCATGCGTCACCGACCGGAACAAGGACCCGACGATCAGGTCGTCGCCCGAGCGCTGTGCGGCTGCCAGGCCGCGGTCGGCCGCGATCCACGCCAGGTCGGCCTCGCCGATCTTCGTGAGCGTCATCGCGGACGCCTGGTAGCTCATGGCGAGCAGGCCATGCGCTCGTGCGAGCGCGTCGCCGTCCAGCGAGAGGACAGCGGCCTGAGCGTCGGCCAGCAGAAACGGCAGCCGGCGGGTCACCCGGGCGTACTGCGAGGTCTGGTACGCCTCCCACACATCGGCCACGTCGGACGCGACGGCGTCAAGCTCTGGAGCATCCAACTGTCCTGCTCCGGCGAGCACCGGGCTGAGCTGCCGGTAGTCCATGAGCGCTGCGCGAAGTGCCGGGACCGTGCCGCCCCGCTCGGTGTCGGTCCACTCGAGCAGCGAGGGCTCGGCTAGCAGGTCTCCCATGCTGACGTCCAGCGCGTCTGCGAGCGAACGGACGACGCTGAGGCGGTCGACGTGGATACGGTTGTTCTCGACCTTGCTCAGCCAGTCGGTCGTGCGACCGACGAGCCCGCCAAGCACTTCCTGCGACAGCCCTCGTCGCCGCCGGTACCAAGCCACGCGCTCGCCGATGGTCAGTCGCTCGGTCATTCCTCGCATGCGCATCAGCCTCGCAACCGGTGCCGTCAAGACCCCGGAAGGATTTTCCGGGTTGCGCTCCTGGACCGCTCCTAGCGTCCCACGTGTCGCAGCTCGCGTCACCAGGACGCGGCGTGGCGGACTCAGGGAGGCACCCAATGAAGAACCTGCCGATCGACATCTCGGGGATGACGTTGCTGTGTGCAGCCGCGCCGGTGGCGGTGGTGGATTTCGAGTCCAAGCGGCCGAAGGCGGATGAGAACGGTGTTCCGCTGTTCACGGTGCTGCTGGTGGTGCTGCACGACGGCGGCGCAGAAATCATGCCGGTCCGGCTGTCTGGGTCGCCGTCGGGGCGGCTGGTGCAGGGCACGCCGGTGACGGTCGCTGGGCTGATGGCGACGCAGTGGACGATGGGTGAGCGGTCCGGGGTGTCGTTCCGCGCCGACCGAATCGAAGCCGCCCCTCCGGGCGCTTCCACAGGGTTAGGCGCAGGCAACGGGTCTGGCGCGTCGAGCCCGGCGGGGAAGTGAGCCGGCGATGCGCTTCAAGGTCGTGCTCGTGATGCTGCTGATCGCCGCGATCGCCCCGGCGCTGTTCGTTCAGGTCGCCCACGCCTCGGTGACGGGGGCCCTGTCGATGCTGCAGCAGCTCGTCGCCGGGGGCGGTCATGCCTAATCCCGGCTACCCGACGGGCGTTGCCTACAGCCCGTCCCGGCCGGCACCGACCCCGACCATGTTTGATCTGGTGCTGCGCATCCTGGCCGGGGTGTGGGTCGAGCTGACCCTGACCGGTCTGCTGCTGGCACCGGCGGTGCTGCTGGGTGTGCTGGTGCATCCCCTGGCCGGCATCGCCCTCGTGCTCGTCGTTGTCGTCGTCGTGCTGACCGTCCCGGTGTTGCGCGCCGGGTTGGGTCGTCTGCTGTATGGGCGGATCGTCCGGCGGCAGTTCGACGGCGCGGTCCGGGCGTGTGTGATCTGGACCTACCGGGACCAGACCCCCAAGGTCCGCCGCCTCGAACGTGTCCCGGCGGGGGAGGTGCTGCACGTCGCCGTCCCGGTCGGTGGCACCATCACCAATCTGCAGGACTCGGCTGAGACGTTGGCGGCAGCCCTGCAGGTGCGTGAGGTGCGGATCGAGCGGGACCCCGACAACGCCCGCCGCGGCGCCGTCGCCCTGGTCCGCCGCGACCCACTCACCCAACCCGCACCCCCCTGGCCGCAGCTAGACGCCGGCCCGCTGAGCCTGTGGGCCCCGGTGCCGGTCGGGGTCGACGACACGGGACGCCAGGTCGCGCTGTCGCTGCCGGAACGCAACGTGCTGCTCGGCGGGGAACCAGGGGCCGGCAAGAGTGCGGCGTTGTCGCTGCTTGTCGCAACCGCTGCGCTGGACCCTGATGTGCGGCTGCACCTGTTCGACGGCAAACTCGTCGAACTCGCCTGCTGGGCCGGCATCGCCGACCACGCGGTCGGACCCGACACCGAACAAGCCAACCTGGTGCTCCGCGCGTTGCAAGCCGAGATGGAAACCCGGTACCTGGCGTTGCTGGCGAACAAGGCCCGCAAGGTCACCCCGACCATGGGCCTGCCGCTGCATGTGCTTGTCGTCGACGAACTCGCGCACTACCTGCTGGCACCTGACCGCAAGGTCCGGACCGAGTTCGCCGAGCTGCTGCGTGACCTGGTCGCCCGCGGCCGGGCCGCCGGCCTGATCGTGCTAGCGGCGACGCAGAAGCCGGCGCATGACGTCATCCCCACCGCGTTGCGGGACCTGTTCGGGGTCCGCTGGGCGCTCCGGTGCAACACCCCGCAAGCCTCCGACACCATCCTCGGCTCAGGCTGGGCCTCAGCCGGCCACACCGCCAGCACCATCGACCCGGCGCACCGCGGCGTCGGGCACCTGCTGCACGAAGGCGGCACCCCAACCCGGCTGCGTTGCCACTACCTCGACGACGTCGATCTTGCCGAACTGGCGGCAAGGGCTGAGGTCATTCGTCAGACGTCGCGTGAGGCGGGGCCGGTGGCTGTGACCGCCGTTTCCGTAGCGTCGTCACCGCCATCAGAGCGCACACGGCGGCTGCCCAGCCAGCGAGCGTTCCGCCGATGAGGTCCGCCGTCTGGTGCGGTGTCCGCAGCCACAAGGCAACCGACGCCAGAGCAAGCATGACAGTGACGACGAGCCAGTACGCCGGTGACTTGGCCAGGTGTCGCAGGCGGGTGCTGCGAGCTGGCATGGCCTTTGTCTACGCGAGTTTGATTCAGCGTCGCTCGGGGGGTTGGTGATGGACGTGTTCTACGACCCGGAGCTGCCGGCCACCCATCGCCTGGCGTGGGAGCAGATCGAGCTGTTGCGTGACGGCCTGCCGGCTCGGCTGAGGTTCGCCGGTGGGCAGGTCCGCGAAACTGTCGAGCTGCTGCGCGCCCACGGGCTGGCCGCTGCCTTGGACGTCAGTCCCGATGACTGTCTGGAACTGGCCGACGAGCTGCAGGCTGCCGCTGACCGGGTCTGCGCCGAGCTGGCCGCCACCACGCCGCAGCCGCTGTCAGCCCCGCTCTCGGTACCGCTGTCGTGGGACGGCTGGCGCCCATACGGTCAGGAGGACGCATGAGAGCGTCCATGTCCCCGGCGCTGGACGTGCTGTCGCCGACTGTCCGTTCGGTACTGGCACGGGCTGGCGACCCCGGCTACGACAAGTGGGCGGCGCAGCTCAAGCACGCCGGCTACTGCCGCCGGCCGGTGCGCCTCGTCGGCTCCAGCATCACCGTTGAGGAAACGACCGGTGTGGTGCGCTCACGTTTCGACACCGCCACCGAACCGGACGGGATGCTGCTCAAGGCGTGCCGCAACCGCCGGACGACAGTGTGCCCGACGTGTGCTGAGACCTACCGGGCCGACTCCTACCAGCTCGTCGCTGCCGGACTGGCAGGAGGAAAGACAGTCCCCGACACCGTCGCAGGCCATCCCCGGCTGTTCGTCACCCTGACTGCCCCGTCGTTCGGGCCGGTGCACTCGCGGCGGGAGAGCGACAACGGCCAGGTCCGTCCCTGCCGCCCGGCGCCCGGTCACTGCCCGCACGGCGTCCGGCGTGGCTGCAACCGGCGGCATCCCGCCGGGGAGGAACTGCTGGGCCAGCCGATCTGCCCGGACTGTTTCGACTATGCGGGCGCCGTGTTGTGGCAGGCCCAGACCGGGGAGCTGTGGCGCCGGACCACCATCGCCATCGTCCGCCAGCTCGCCCGCCAGGCCGGCCGCCCCGTCCGCCATGTGCTCACCGAGGTCCGGCTGTCCTACACCAAGGTCGTCGAGTACCAGACCCGCGGCCTAGTGCACTTCCACGCCGTCGTCCGCCTTGATGCCAAGCCACCGCCAGATGACCCGCTGCTGGTGCTACCGCCCCCGGCCGGCTACAGCGGGACGATGCTGGCCGAGGCCGTGACTACCGCCGTCTCGATGACCACGGCTCCGGCGCTGACCGACGACCCCGGGCTGCCCGGAACTATCAGCTGGGGAAGCCAGGTCGACGTCCGAACCGTCCCTACCAGGAGCTGCGCGGACGGCGGATCACGGCAGGTCGCCGGGTATATAGCCAAGTACGCGACCAAGAGCACCGACGACTCCGGCGCGCTCGACCACCGCATCCGTGAGCGCGACCAGATCGATACCCTCGCCGTCAACGACCACCTACGGCGCTTGGTGGCCACGGCCTGGCACCTCGGCCGACAACCTCACCTCGACGGCCTACGGCTGCGGGCATGGGCGCACACCCTCGGCTACCGCGGTCACTGGGCCACCCGCAGCCGCCGATACTCCACAACCCTAAAAGCTCTTCGCCTGGCCCGGCAGGACTGGCACCACGGTGCTGCGGCGCCCGTTACTGGCAACGTCATCCCGCTCGCGCGAGCAGGGCAGTGGCGCTTCGCTGGGAGCGGCTACCGCTCAAGTGGAGACGAGTGGCTCGCAAGTTCGGCCGCCGCTTCCTACGAGGCCCAACGCGCAGCTGCCCAGCTCGACGCCCGAACCCGAATCGCAAGCTGACCTCGGAGGTACCGATGCAGACGCTGTTGACTATTGAGCAAGCCGCGGCAGCCATGGGAACTAGCCCCCGCTTCGTCCGACGGCTCGTCTCTGAGCGCAGGATCGGCTTCACTAAGTTGGGCCGGTACGTGCGCATCCCGACTTGCGACCTGGATGCGTTCGTGGCAGCTGGCCGGCACGAACCAGCTCGATGACCAAGAGACGGCGCTTTGGCAAGGTCCGGAGGTTGCCCTCTGGCCGCTGGCAGGCACGGTTTCCGTCGCCAGACGGCATTGAGCGATCCCTGGGCACCTTTGCGACCAAGGGCGATGCGGACCGAGCCCTGTCAGCCTGCGAGACGGACATGGCACGGGGCGGATGGACAGATCCGACGGCTGGGAAACAGACCTTTGCGGCCTACGCCGCCGGCTGGCTCGGATCTCACTCGCTGCGGCCCCGGAGCCGTGAGCTGTATGCGAACCAGCTGCGACTTCGGCTGTTGCCCACCTTCGGGCGCATGCCCGTCGGAAGCATCACTCCGCAGCACGTGAGGCACTGGCATGGGCGGGAGGTTGCTGCCCTGCCGATGGACGGACGCGGTGCTGCAGCCCTCACGACCAGCTACCGCGTACTACGTTCCATCCTGAGCACCGCCGTCGAGGATGAACTGCTACTACGCAATCCGTGCACGATTCGGGGTGCCGGCAGTGATCGGCCCGTGTTGCGGCCGACGCTGACAGAGCCGGATGTCTGGGCGTTAGCGGACGCCGTTCCGGATCGGTACCGGAGCCTTGTCTGGCTGGCGGCCGGCACAGCTCTGCGGTCAGCCGAGCTGTCGGCGCTTCGGCGGCAGGACGTCGACCTAGTTCGGAGCGTGGTGCAAGTCGAAAGGGCGTACGTCGAGCCTGCGCGGGGGCGAGCGTTCTTCGGGCCACCCAAGAGTGATGCTGGCACGCGGGTCGTGGCTCTCCCGGACGTCCTTCGACCGATCCTTGTCGACCACCTGCACCGCTACGTTGGGGCGGGGCAGGAGTCGCTGCTGTTTACGACGACCGAGGGGCGACCTCTGAGCCGCCATAACCGCAAGTGGTGGCGGGCCGCGTGCAGCGCAGCCGGCCTTGCTCCCGGCGTCCACCTGCATGACCTTCGGCATGCCGGGCTCACCCTCGCGGCTCAATCTGGCGCCACGCTCAAGGAGCTGATGTCGCTCGCTGGCCACTCCTCGCCACGTGCAGCAATGA
>JAABVA010000242.1_pt1 | contig 71373 bp, 57 predicted proteins | sample 5560331 | NCBI WGS metagenome assembly JAABVA01 (sample SAMN12812661, study PRJNA571458) | rock metagenome | isolation source: Antarctica rocks | place: Antarctica: Victoria Land, Mt New Zealand sud | collected 2016-01-07
CCGCTGCTCCAACGACACATAGCTGAACATCCCATCCTGAAACCGCTCGTCTCCACGCATACCCGTAAGACGACCTCCACGTGCTCAGAGCCTGTGGATCGGTATCTATTTCAACAAGCTCCTAGATGTCTACACCGCCCGTACCGTCGCAACTGGAGAGCTTTCTGAGCCTAACCAATCGCCGGCAAACGATGGTCGCCAGCAACATGGCGAACGTGGATACGCCCGGGTATCGCACGCAGGACATGAACTTTCAGCAGGAGATGAACAAGGCGATGAACGCCCCCGGAACGCCCGCGATGAGCACTGCGAGCCATTCCGTGGGGGGACTGCTCGAGCGTCCCGACGGCAACAATGTCGACCTGGATCGGGAGTCGCTTCTGCTCTCCGAGACCCAGCTTCAGTACCAGCTCGGGACACAACTTCTCAAGCAGCGCTTCCATCAGCTGCTCACCGCGATTAACAACGACAAGTAAGGACACACAGCCATGGGCATATTTAGCACACTGAATATCAGCGCCTCCGCACTCTCGGCCGAACGGCAGCGTTCGAGGTTGCTGCCACGAATCTAGCCAACGTAGACACAACTCACCGCACGGACGGAACCGGTCCTTTTCGCCGCAAGGAGGTCGTGCTCACCAGCATCGGCGGATCCCGCTTTAGGGGCCTTCTGCCAGCGAGTACCGGGGGGGACGAGGCCCGAAACCAGCCAGGTGGGGTTCGCCTTACGCGTGTTGTCGAGGACTCGACTCTGCCGGTTCGTCGCTATGAGCCCGGCAACCCCGACGCCGACAAGGAAGGCTACGTCGCATACCCATCGATCAATCCTGTGCAGGAGATGGTGGATCTTATGGGCTCGGTTCGTGCCTATCAGCTCAACGCCTCCGCCATCGCCGCCTCCAAGCAGTTGATCCAGCAGTCGATCGATTTGCTCAAGAGTTAACTTTTATCGACACAGAACGGAGTCGTTCATGATCTCGCCTCTCGGTCCCAGTCTCTCCTCCATCGGCTCGCAGCTGAACACTACACCTCGACCCACCGCTGGAGCGGATGACGCCGCTTCAAGCGGCGGCTTCGGAGACGTCTTCAAGGCTGCAGTGAAGCAGGTTGATCAACTACAGACCGGGGCCGATCAGCAGGTCGCCGGTGTTCTCCAGGGACACTCCAATGCCGACGTCGGCAACGTGATGGCCTCTGTCGAAAAAGCGGATATCGCCTTTCAGCTCATGATGCAGGTGCGCAATAAGATTGTCAGCGCCTACCAGGACATCGAGAAGATGCAGTTCTAGGGTAAGGACCCATGTCACAGATAAAATTTCTCGAGCAGCTGAAACAGTTATGGCTTCGGCTCACACCGAAGCAGCGCATGATCGTCGGCGGGGGCACGCTTGCAACCATCGTGCTGCTTATCGGTCTGACGCATACGCTCGCCACACCGGATTACAAGCCCTTGATGGTCGGGCTGGAACCGGCCGATGCGCAAACCATGGCGGCTGGGCTCACGGCCAAGAAGATCAGCTATCAGCTCACGCCAGATGGGAAAGGCATCAATGTTCCATCCGACCAGATCGACGCCGCTCGGCTTGCTGTCGCCTCTGAGGGAACGCCGCACAGCGGCCGTCTTGGCTTCGAGCTCTTCGACAAGGTCTCGTGGGGAGAAACCGAGTTCGACGAAAAAGTGAACTACCAGCGCGCGCTGGAAGGGGAGCTTGAGCGAACTATTGGCACCCTAAGTGATGTAAAAAGCGCACGCGTTCACCTGGTTTTGCCGCACACCTCGGTCTTTCTGGATCGCGAGCGCGCCGCGAAAGCCTCCGTCACGCTTCATCTCCGGCACACCTCCCTCTCTTCCGACCAGCTCGACAGCATTGGCCGCCTAGTCAGCGGCGCCGTGGATAACCTCGCCCCCGCCGACGTCGCGATCATCGATGCGGACTCCAACCAGTTGCTGGGCAGAAAGGGCGCGTCAACCGAGGGCCGCGAGCTTGAGGAAGAGCTCTCGAAGCGCCTGATCACCACTCTCAGCCCCGCCGTCGGCGCCGACAACCTCCGTGCCAGCGTCAACGTCGAGTTCGACCTCAGCACCAGCGAGGAGAGCCAAGACAAGTACGACCCGGCGGTCAGCGCCTTACTCAACTCACAGAAGAGTTCCGAGCAAACCAATGCCGGATCGGGCGCAGGCGGCGTCGCCGGTGCCTCAGCCAACACACCCGGAGCGAACAATACACCTGCCGATGCAGGGGCGGTGACAGATGGCGGCCAGACCTCTACGTCGGACAACTCCACCTTTGGCGTGAATAAGGTTGTGCGCCATACCGTCTCCCCAGCTGGGCGCATTCGTCGCATCTCCGCGGCGCTGCTTGTGAACGATGCTATGGACCACAAGATGGTCGGTGGGAAATGGGTCGAAGCTCCCCGCAAGCGCACTCCCGCGCAGCTGAAGCAGCTCCAGGATCTTGCGCAGGCGTTGCTTGGCATCGACCCGCAGAGAGGTGACGTGATCAGCATCCAGAGCATGAGCTTCGACGACGGCCGCGCGCCGGAGACTCCGCCCACCATACTTACGCGATTTCGGCAGGGAGCTATGGAATACGCTTCGCTGGTTCGATACGGCGTCATGGCACTTCTCTTCGCCATCGTCTACGCGTTGATGTTCCGCCCGGCGCAGAAGCAGCTTGCGGTCACGATGCGCGAGCTTGGGGCCAGCAAGGCAGCTGGGGAGTCGGCGCTCGCCTCCCCTCTGGATACACTGGAGCTCACCGACATCACCTTGGATACAGCCTCAGCTGAGCTGGCGAGTCCTGCCTTGAAGCGTCAACTTGCGGAGCTCGTCCAAGCCGAACCCGTCGCCATGACCCGCACGGTTCAGGCGTGGCTTCGTGAGGACCCGGCATGAGCGCTCCCATGGAGTACGCCAAGCTCACAGGTCCGCAAAAAGCCGCCATCCTCGTCGCGGTGTTAGACGACGACGCTGCTTCGACGATTTGCCGGCATCTGCCGGAGGAGGATCTCCAGCGTGTCGCACGAGAGATCTCGCGTCTTGGCCGCATCCCCTCGCACATCTCCCAGCAGGTCCTTCGAGAGTACCGGCAGATGACCGCAGGCCGCGATTACGTGTCCGAAGGTGGTCGGGAGACCACACACCGCCTGCTCACGAGAGTCCTCGGGGAAGATGGTGCGACATCGATGCTGCATAAACTCTTGCGTGTCGATGAGCTCGACGCCAACCGCGCGCCGGCTCTCTCCAGACCGCCGATCCCAAGCAACTCGCCCGGTTGCTCGAAGCCGAGCATCCACAAACTGTCGCTCTCATCCTCGGTCATCTCGAGCCCCGTCAGGCGTCGGCCGTGCTTACCCACTTGCCTCCCGCGATCCGGGCCGAATCCGTGCGCCGCCTGGCTAACCTCCGTCAGTTCTCCCCTGCTATCGCCGAGCGGATCCAATGCCGTCCAGCGTAGACTTCGTTCCTTTGGCGAGAGCAATAGGCGCACCTATTCCGGCTTCCAGAACGTCGCCGCACTCATGAACAGTGTCGATGCAGAGACATCGCGTGAGATCCTCGAAAACATTGAAGGCCAGGACAGCAAACTCGCTTTCAGCATCCGCGAGCTCATGTTCACCTTTGAAGATTTTCTTCGGGTTCCCGACGTCCAGCTCCGCGAGCTTTCCGCCACCGTTGACAAAAAAGTGCTCTCAATCGCTCTGAAAGGCACAACTATGGAGTTGCGCGATCACTTCTTCCGCACCATGTCCGGACGCGCCGTCGAGATGCTCAAGGAGGACATCGACTCGCTTGGCCCCATAAAGAGTACGGACGTCAATAAGGCGCAGGCCGACATGATCAGCCTTGCCCGCAGCCTTGAGAAGCAGGGCAAGCTCACCCTACGCAGCGATGGAGGGGATGCCTATGTCTAGCGCCGCCTCCGCCATCATCACATGTCTCCACTACCTGGACGTGGCACCAGCGCCGCCCATACCCCTGATTTCGGCGCCTCTCCTAACTACGAAAGAAGATCTGGGCCTTGCAGATCCTTCTCTCCCGGCTGGCGTTCCGGAAGAGGAGGTCCAAGCGCGCATCACCGCCGCCTGCCTTTCCGAGCGCCTGAGTACCGAGCAACGCCTCCAGCACGACCACGCGCTCGATCGGGCTACTCTTCGCGAAGGCATAGCCGCCGCCCTGCACAGTTTTGTTGACGAGCGTTCCACCTACTTTGCCTGTGTGGAGTTCGAGGTCGTCCACCTTGCCCTCGCTTTTGCCCGCAAGATCCTCCAGCGCGAGGCCCAGCTCGATCCCCTGCTCCTCGCCGGCCTTGTTCGCATCGCACTGGATGGTATGCAAAGCGGCCCAGCGGTCCGCCTCCGCGTGTCTCCGGACCAGGTCTCCGTTTGGCAACATCACTCCATCGCGAGTACATCTCGTCCCCGCCTCGAGGTTCTTGCCGACCCCTCCCTCAGCCCCGAGGAGTGCGTGCTTGAGACCGAGACCGGCTCCGCCCGTCTCAGCTACGAGATCCAACTGAAGGAGATTGAGCGCGGCTTCCTTGATCTTCTGGGTCAGCGGCCAGACCGGTTGCGACCGCTCGCGGACGCAGCCCAGATTGCGCCGGGGAGTCTCGCATGACCGGCCTCTTCGCCCGCTTCGAGCAGCAGATACAGGCCCGCTCCCCGATACGCTGGGAGGGTCGTGTTCTTCAGGTCACCGGCAACCTTGTTGAATCCCAGGGTCCCGCCGCCTCTCTCGGAGAGGCCTGCGACATTTCAGGCGCCTCCGGAAACAGCTACACCGGCGAGATTATCGGCTTCCGCGGCTCAACTGTTCTTTCAATGCTGGCAGAAAATGCGGTTGGCATCCGGTACGGGGACCGCATTCTTGCGGAGGGGCTACGCCCCTCAATCAAGGTCGGCGACGGCCTCCTCGGCCGCGTGATCGACGCCATGGGCGCGCCGATCGACGGGCTTGGCATCTATGCTTCCACGGGCACGGTCCCCGTCGACGCGGCCGCTCCCCTTCCCCTCAGCCGCGTCCCCATCCGGGAGCCACTCGGGTGCGGCATCCGCGCCCTCGATACGCTTGTCACCTGCGGCCGCGGCCAACGCATCGGCATCTTTGGCGGGTCCGGCGTGGGCAAGAGCACGCTCCTCGGCATGATGTCCCGAGGCACTGCTGCCGACGTGATCGTGATGGCACTGGTCGGAGAACGGGGCCGTGAGGCAGGTGAATTCCTCGATGTGCTCGGGGAAGAAGGCCGGAAGCGCTCCGTCCTCGTCGTCTCCACCTCCGACCAATCGCCGCTTCTTCGCCTTCGCGCTCCGCTTACCGCCACCGCTATCGCCGAGTCGTTCGCCGCCTCCGGCCGCAATGTTCTCCTCGTCGTCGACTCTCTCACTCGCTTTGCCATGGCTCAACGAGAGATCGGTCTCGCCGCCGGCGAGCCCCCCACCGCAAAGGGATACACCCCTTCCGTCCTCAATAAGCTCGCTCGCCTCGTCGAACGCGCCGGCAACTTCCGCAATGGCAGCATCACCGCCTTCTACACAGTCCTCATGGAAGGCGACGACCTCCAGGACCCCGTCGTAGACACCGTCCGTTCCCTGCTCGATGGCCATATTATTCTTGATCGCGCGCTCGCCACGCGAGGGCATTACCCACCGATTGCCGTGCTCGAAAGCCTGAGCCGCCTGATGCCCTCCGTCACCTCCACGGCCCACATTGAGAGAGCCCGCGAGGTGCGTTCCCTTTTGCCGCTTACGCGAAATCAGAGGACCTCGTTCGTATTGGCGCCTACCAGCGCGGCTCGGACGGCCTCCTCGACCGCGCCATCGATGCTCTCCCGCAGATGAACGCCCTTTTACAGCAGCGCAGCAACGAGCGCTCCTCTTTCGCGGAGGCCACACAAGCCCTGCTCTCGCTCGCGATTTAGCGCATGGGCTTCCATTTCACGCTCGCCTCTGTTCTCGCCGTTCGCCACCGCCGCGAACAGGCCGAGGAGCGCTCGCTCGCACAGATCTCCTCCGAGCTCGAAACCGCGCGGCAGGCCATCCATCGCATCAACATGGAACTTCGCCGTCTCGCTATGGAACGCAACGCGGAGCCACCTCGCAGCATGCAGGCCACCGACCTCCACGAGCGCTACGGGCGCCTCTCACTTTTTGAGCAGGGCCGGCAGGAGACCCTCACGCGCATCGCTGACCTGAGCGCCCGCCGTGAGGCCCAGCAGCAGATCTACCTGCTGGCACGGCGCGATCGCGAGCTCCTCGAGAATCTCCAAACCGCGCAGCGCTCCGTCTACGCCGCGGGCCTTGCGCGGCAGGAGAACAAGCGCAATGAAGATGCCTTTCTAGCCCGTTACCTCCGCGACTAGGCAGTCATGCCCAGTTCGCTAGGCAAACTCTTCCGGCCGGCACGCCAACCCGCAGTGCACCTACTCCTCGATGGCTCAGAATGCACGTAAATTGCGAGCATTTTCTCAATTCAGCTCCATACGTCGCGATCGAGCCGTTGGCACGCAACATGCATTCTTCTCAGGCGTGAACCTGCCATTGACATCGGCGACGAGCACCGCAACCCCCACAACGCCCCGGACCTCCGTTCGCCCTTCCACCTTACCGCCCGCACACGCCTTTGGCGGCGTCCTCAGGGACAAGAGTTCTGCGGCACCTGCTTCTTCCCAAGCCAGCGGCTCTACCGGGAGCAGCTCACACCAGGACACGCCTCGGGGTGAAAGGCGCCATCCGCAATCCGGCACCCTGCAATCCCCGCATCCGCTTCCAACGAACATCGCACCAATCGTTGCTCCTTCTGCCCTCGCCACTTCGGCGTTGCTTAGCCCGGCGCTTTCGCCCGGCACAGAAGATCCCAGTCCCGTGAATGCTTCGACCAGATCGAGTGTTGATTCTTTGATCGCTGCACAGGACCCACACGCCTCTGAGCAGATAACAGCAGCTGCATTCACCGGCTCCGCAGGCCTGGTCAAAGGCGTCGCTGTTGACGGTGTCATTTCCCCGGACAATCTCCCCAGCACTGAGCCTCTGAATCTGTACCTATTTCAACAAACTCCTAGAGGGTCGAGATACCGGGCTCACTTTTATTAGCAAGAGCGATGCGGACCGGCGTACCGTGCGCATGCTGATGGATTTGGCCTCAGCCTCCAGCCGAGAACCATGAAGAGCGCGGTTCGATGCTGTCTCTGGCCACCACCTCATGATCCGACATGATCCGCGATTTGCTAATAGAAACTCTAATTTTGAGGAGGATGGGAAATGCTCCGATCAATTGTCGCGCTTGCGCTTGCATCTGCGATGCCCTGCTGGGTGATCGCAGCGTCCGTACCACTGTCATACGATTGCCAGTACACAGCAGCGCCGATTCACGTGGATGGCAAGCTGGATGACCCCGCGTGGGCAAAAGCGCAATGGACCCAAAGTTTCGTCGACATCGAAGGCTCATCGAAACCCAAGCCTCGCTTTCGCACGCGCGTCAAGATGTTGTGGGATAACTCTTATCTCTACATCGCCGCGGAGCTTCAGGAACCGGACGTTCATGCAACGCTCTCCCAGCACGACTCAGTCATGTTTCGTGACAACGACTTCGAGGTCTTTCTCAAGCCCCTTCCTGCGACGGCGAGCTACTACGAGTTCGAGATGAACGCGCTGAACACCGGATGGGACCTATATCTGGACAAACCATATAAGCTCAGCGGGAAGGCGGATAACAGCTGGGATATCGCCGGTCTGCAAACCGCCGTTTCAGTCCAGGGAACGCTCAATTACGCCGCTGACACGGACCGTGGATGGACGCTTGAGATCGCCTACCCACTAGATGCCTTCGAGTCGCGGCAGCACGTTCCACGCCCGCAGGCCGGGACGGAGTGGCGCATCAACTTCAGCCGGGTGGAATGGCAGGCCGGGCAGGCGAGGGAGGATAACTGGGTGTGGTCTCCGCAGGGCCTTATCGATATGCACGTCCCCGAACACTGGGGCTACCTGTACTTTCGCAACGATGCGAAGGTCGTACCTCGTTCGCGGGATCGCAAGGTGGTAGGTCGTGTGCCCGGCAATAAGAAACGCTAGTGTTTCGTACCGGAAAGAGATCGCCGGTGGCGATGCCGGTGTGAACCCAAGACTGGGTTTGTAAACTTCGGAACAAAGTCAGAGACGCGAGACGCACACAGCAAAAGTCATCGGCGAGGCTCTTCCACCCTACGACTTGAGCCTGTGCAGTAGCCGCAGCTGCGTCCTGGCCGAAGCTGGGTAGCGGGGCGTCGAATCCTCGTGCGAACCATATTGCTCAAACCGCAAATACGCGTTCAGTTTCTGTTACCTCAGGGAGCACCTGTCTCAGTGACCACTTGCCGAAACCGGTACCGCGTGGAAGACGCCTCGCCGTGACAAAGAAGTTTAAGGTGTCGCTCAGTCGCCTTCTAGGTAAGCTTGATATCTCCACCCTCAACCAGGGTTATGTACGTGAAATGGTACGCTACAGCCACCATATGCTCGGAATCATTCGTCATGCATTTGGCGCCATCCAGACCTCCCAGCCACGATAAAAGCGCTCCCGCAGATCGCCGGCGGGACGAAGAGGCTAGTCCACTCATCACCTTTGTTTGGCGCAAATGCCACTCTTGGGCCGTGAAGGATTGATACCCCTTGGGCACTCGCTTGGCGTGCAAGCTTCCTAGTAACAATGGCTAAGCACTTGCGACAAACTAAAGCCGGTGGACGTGCGCCTTTCAGAAGAGGGATGGGCGCGGTGACGCCCCGAGAAGGGCGTTGCTGATGCTGGCCGAGGTATGGTGGCCCTCGTTGCCGCCCCAGGCGAACAGAAGGTTGACGACGGGAAGGCCAGCGGCGCGAACCGTGAGTCCGGCTGAAAAGCTGTGGCGAAGGTGGTCGAAGGCGATGCCATCGCGGCGGTTTGCGACCTTGCCCTCCTCGAACGAGAAGAGAAGGCCAGCAGGGAATTTTCCTAGAGAGTGCTCGATGGTACCGCGAAGAAGGATGAGATTCGGCCCGCGGAATCGGTAGTCAGGGTAGCTGGGAAGGAGTGCCTCGCCATTGATATTTGATCCGCCGAGAGTGGGCATGAGATAGAAGGGGACGGCGCTGCCGGCTTTTGCGAACGACTCCGAGATGAGGAGGCGGGCGGAGACGGAGCCCTCGAGGTTCTGAGTGAGGGAGACGTGCGGGCAGGGTGTCGCGGAGGTCACTCCGGAGCCAGTGGCGCAGGAGTCCGGGCCGTTGTGCTCATTGAGGGCGGTGAGGCGGACTCTTCGATAAAGGGGGATCTCGTGGTTGAGGTCAACGGTCCAGCGACGGAAGTTGTTGTGGGCGTCGGAGGAGGCTACGAACTGCTGGAACTGGAGCAGATAGTTCAGACGGACGATGTCGCCGGGGAGTGTGGGCTTCAAGCGCAGGCCTTCGCCGGCCTGGAAGAAGGCTTGCTGGCGAGTGAGGCCGGGGGCAGTGGCTTGGGTGAAGATCTGCTGGATGTCAGGGGCGGTGGTGGAGTGGCCGGGGCGAACGGAGGGAAGCGGCCGTTCAGCTCGGCGAGGATGCCTAAGCCGAGCTTAGAGGTGAACGGGATGGTAGCGCGGGCGCCGGTGATGTTCTCGGTAAAGCCGAAGGCGGAACGGGCGGAGGGCGGGGTATCGGGGCCGAGGCCCCAGAAGTAGACGCGGTTGAGCGATGTGGTCTCGGAGTAGAGGCCGAAGAGGGGAGCGACGTTGTAGAGAGGGCCCGTGTTGACCGGGCGGCGGTGCCTGGATGAAGGACGATGGGAGCACTGCCGGGCTGGCGGAAGGCTTTGAGGTATCCACCGGCGCGCCAGGAGCCGTTGCCGGATGCGACTGCGTCGAGGTTGTAGTTGAGGCGCCAGTGAGATTGGAGGTCGGTGTGCTCGATAAAGGCGAGACCGAAGGCTGTGCCATTCTGCGGGGCGATGCTGCCGACAGCGATGTGGAACGGCTGGCCGGTCGCGAGCACCTGACCACAGGCGGCTGCGCTACCGAGTTTGAACTTGCCGCAGGGCTCGAGAGCATCGAATTCGCGGCGGAGATCAGAGTGGAGGCGGGACTCATCCTGCGAGAGGAGCGCGTGGGGGGCGGCAAGGGTTAGCAGAAGCAGGAGGCGCGTGTTCATGGCTTCGACCTCCCGCCTTTGCTGGGTTTCGGTGGTTCAGGAGTGCTGGCATCGGCCTTCGGCTTCCGCGGCTTCTTCAAAGCGGAGCGAGGGATAGCCGCCCTGGAACGGCTCCGTGAGGATGGTGGGGCGCTCGCAGCGACGGCCAGGGTGCGGCCGGGCTTGACAGCGCCACGGATGACAGATGGGCGGACCGGTTTGCTTATGGCGGCTGGCCGGGCGCTCTGTCCGACGGAGAGCAGTCCGCGGGTGATATGCGCGATGTACTGGGTAGCACCATTCTCGGTCAGGAGATCGCGCGGAGCCATGTTGCTGTGCAGCGCGTTGGGCAACTTGGCTTCCATGTGCTGGAAGTGCTTGAGCCGGTGGGCGAGCAGGTCGGAGATCGGACGATTCTTGTTGAAGGCTGACGCCGGTGGGGCCGGAACGAGGATGGTCGGCATGGCACCCCTTTAAGACGATGGCTGGCGATGAGTCATTGCGCGTCAGGGCTTTTGAACGCCGAAGTCGATGCAGTCCGGACGCATGTTGCAGAGAGTGATGTGGTCGAGAAAGGTGTTAGCTACCTTTTCGCGAGGGGAGCGGGCTTCGTACTTCCCAAGGAAGAAGTCGGTTACGGTGGCGGGGATGGAGGCGTGCTCGAAGACGTCATTGATGACGGTGCCCTTCTGGACCCAGGGCGAGACGAGTATGGCGGGAACGCGAACGCCGAGGCGGTCGAAGTGGAAGGGGTCGGTGTAGTTAGGCTCGATGAAGCAGTAGTCGGGAAGAGTGTTGGACTCGCAAGCGTGGGGGGAATCAGTAAAGGTGCCGAAAAGACTGGGCTGGTTCTGGAGGAGGTTGACTACCTCCATGGTGGAGCTGGCTTCATCGAAGTAGAAGAGTTTGACGGTGTGATTGGCGCAAGGAGGCGCTCGTAGATGCTCTTGTACTGCTTGCCGAGGTAGAAGACGTTCATGCCGACGTTGCCGAAGGAGGTGCCCTAGTGGGCGAAGGCACGGTTGCAGATGGTCGGTCCGGGGATGGAGGAGAACCAGCGGTTGAAGACGGCGAACTCGGTCGCGAGGTTGCAGAGGACGGGAAGCTTGTCGGGGGTGAAGTAGTAGAGGATCTTGTGCGAGTGCGCGACGTTTCTCTGTTTTTGGGAAGTAGCTGGAGACGAAGCCCTGCATGTTGGGCTGGCGGTCGGCGCCGGTTTGGCCGTTAATATTTGGAGGTCAACCGCGGAGAACTCATGGTTGGGGTCGGGATCGAGCTGGCTTTGGTACTCGGCCAGGGGCTGGACCGAGGCTCGACTACCGGTGGTGTCGGGATTCGATTCCGCTCGGGTGAGGCCATCGATGTTGGGGTTGTGGGTGTGGAGCGCTCCGAGCATGTGGTCGAAGGGGCGGTTCTCCATCATCAGCACGACGATGTGTTTCAGCTTCTGGATTCCCGGGTTGGTTCAATCCGGCGCCATTACGTTGTCCCTGAGATTGAGCGAGAGACTATGCCCATATTGACACGATGTCGATGAAAATTTTGAATCGGAGAAGTGAGAACCCATGCATCTGGCGAAGGTGCAGGCGCGAGATCCTTCGATGGGCGAGGAAGAGGGCGGCGCGAATCAGGTTCTTCTCATTGTCCGGAAAGCGGTGAACTTCAGGTCCAGGATCATTCCTTCGTGACTGCGTGGACAATTTGCCGTTAGGATCTTAGCTTGCTAACGAAACGACTACCTTCCCACTTGCTTCTTGGGGACGGGTCGAGACTTTGAAGAAGTGCCCGATTTCGGGAGTAACCGCTTTTGATTCGCAAGAGCACCGGCAGCCTTATTCGGATCTGCATCGCGCTTTCGCCGCGGCTGGTCAAGTAAGTCTGTGAGAGATCGCAGATCGTTCAGGTCGTCCTGAGACGGCAAGTGTTCCAGAATGCTGCGAAGTTCGATTGCCTGCTGGTCAGAGACTCCGATGGAGCTTTTTAGTTCATGCAACATCTCGCATAATGCGTCCTCGCGCTCTCCGATACAGCGCATTGTATGGAGGAGTGTATGGAGTCGGTGATACGCCGAAGGAACCCGCGTCCTGGTAATTTTTCGTGCGGTGGTTCCGGCTGCGGTCGTCATAGTTGATGTTGGATGCAAAGTGCAAAGCAGAGATCCGCTTACCTCTTCTCCAGCACATGTGCGTCGCGTATTCCCTGGCTTTGCGCTCCGTCACGGAAGTCCAACTGCGGGCAGGTCGAGACCGGCCTCTAAGCTTAGAGGCCCTTGCACGCAAACTTACGGAAGGAATCGCACGGGGTGCGACGTAAACTCCGGCTGAAGGAGGTCGCTCACGGTCTCAAAGGTGTAGCCCTGATCTCGAAGCAACGGAACGATATGGCGAATAGCCATGAGCGTCTGATCTATGTCGGGATTTGGGCGATTCTCTCGACCGTCATGCAGGCAAACGATACCACCCGGAGTAGCGCCTTGTACTACTCTCTCCGTAATTGCGGACGCTGGCAGGATCCAATCGCGGCCGATTACGGTCCACATAATCGCCTTCAGGTCGAAGCGACGCTGGACGGTCCGCATTCCAAACCAGCGGAGACCATAGGGAGCGCGCAGCAGGCGGGGACGGACGCCCGTTTCAGTCTCGATTACGGCCTGTGCCCGCGCGAACTCCTTGTAAATGGTGTACGGGGACAGGAGATTTGGGGGCCAACCAAACTTTGGGCAAAGTCGCGGATGCGAGAAAGTGTGATTGCCTATTTCATGGCCCGCAAGGTGCACTGCGCGCGCGGTTTCTGGGTGGCGTAGAACATTCTCACCGCATTGAAAAAAAGTCGCACGGACGCTTTGAGACTCAAGGTAATCGAGCAGAGGCCTCGTTCCAGGGCAGGGTCCATCGTCGAACGTGAGGGCAATTGAGCGTCGCTGCCCGAGGCCGTGGTGAATGGATGGAGCGAACATCCACGAGGAGCGTCGCTGGATAGCGTAGCCGAGTGTGGATGCCAGGGTTTCTAAGCCGGTGCTGACGGATTGTGGCTGACGAGCTGCGGAGCTTTCCGGTGTACCCTCGTTTTGCACAGAACTCTCCAAGCTTGTTTCGCTCGATTCGTTATCAGCGACGATGGGACCCATTTGAGATCAAGAAGGCTGGGGCTTCCTCAATGGATACGGCAGCAGCTTGTAGCCTACTACGACCTTCACAATCACCCTCTCCGATGCCAAGACATCGGCGTTGCTCTGCAGTATTGGAAGTCGAACTCTCTTGAGGCTGCCCAATTGGTGGATGCGGGCGAGCCACTCTTCATGCTCTGCTCACGCTTTATTCGTGTTTCCTTGGAGGAGAACGGAGATGGTCAGGAGACCTGTAGAAATGGCGGCCATAGAGCGTAGCGAACCAATCGAGAATGGAAAGCTGCGCCGAAAACCTCTCGGTTGCTGATCGAGCACTCAGCATTACGCCGAACCCTCTAACGGCAGCACCAAACATGTATCTGGGAACCCCAAGCAAACCGGGCTCCGCGAAGCCTCTATCACGAAGCTGTGAACCGACCGAAATCCCTCGGCCGACCGTCCACTTTCGAAAATAATGCCTCGTTAGGCGGTGAGCCGGTACCCAGTGCCGGATAATCAGATCCGGGACGACGATGCCCTTTGCCCCGATATCCAACAGACGGTGATAAACGACTTCGTCCTCGCCGCTTCGGATCTTCGAGCCAATCTTGCCAAGATGTTCAGGGTAAGGCAAGACTTTCTTCAACGTGTTTCTTCGAATGATGGCATTTCCACCCATAAGCATTCCTTTGAACTCCCGTGAGAACGAGACACGTTCAGGGCGATCGGCAATGCCCACGACTCCGCCATATCTCGCTGGAAACCAGATTGGTGGGACGTGCTCCCAATTGGGCGCGCAAGGACCACCTATGTAGTCGAGTGTCAAGTTGGCGGAAAACTCACGATCAATCACCTGCAGCCAAGCAGGGTCAATCTCCTCATCGTCATCGATCATGCCTACCAGTTCGGCCCTTGTCTGGGAGAGCGCCTCATTGAGAGCGGCAGACTTACCTCGCCGGACCACCAACATATATTGAACATGAATGGGCCACTGATTCGCGAAGGACTCGACTACTTCTTTAGTATTATCTGACGAATTATTGTCGATCACCGTTATAGTGACGTGCAGATGGTTGGGCCGAGTCGCACGAAGAACACTCTCGAGGCAACGTCTTAGTAGGTGGGCGCGGTTATACGTTGGAATGAGGAGATCAAGGTTCATTGATCGCCTATCCCGGATGAAGAGCGCATTGACTTTCTCCTACAATTCCCAGGTAGTTCAAGGCACTTGAGATATCGCAGTGGAACTGCTTGTATCGTACGCGGAACTCGGACAAGAACACTTTCGCGGAGAGCGGGCCGGACAGTAATGGTGTGTGGGAGCCGCAAGATGCGGATCCGACCGAAGGACCTTCAGGTCTGGCAGACTTTCGTTGAGTAATTACTGGAACGAGTCACGGAAAGTCTAAGCCTCCTTCGATCAGACGGCATGCGCCCGAACGAGCTTTGACGTGCGCCACCTTGAGAACAGATCTCACATCTGATGGCGGAAGGTTAGCATTAACGCACGCCGCATAGATGGGCAGCGTTGCGAGGATCTGAGCGAAGAACGCGGGGGGAGGATGGGGGCATGCCAAATGCTTGTCGGCGAAAGCAGAGACAGCGGCGAATGGAAGGGAGCAGAGAGTGAGCTTCGCCCATCCCTCCCAGAGAAAAGTTTGTATTGGTACACCGAGCACCTGGCGCACCTACCGCGGCCAGAAGAGGACATGAACCATTGTGAGAGCGATCGAGGTTCCCCAAGCCACACCATACATACCAATGGCTTTACCAACACAAGGCTGAGGCACAGGTTTGTAGCCGCTCAAAGACCTCCCACCAAGCCAATGGCTTGTGTTTGTGCGATAGCCACCATAATGGAGGCAGCCGTGCAGTTGGCAACGCTGAAGAATCGACTGATCATCAGGATCTGGAGCACGGTCCCAGAGATCTCACTATGTTGCGGTTCCATCCAAAGCGTGATGAAAGTCTTTCCTCGAAGCAGCAGGGCCAGGCGGTGCAGTTCTTTTGCTATGACCGGTTGATTCGGCAGGCGATGACAGCGATACAGATCTTTGTTGTTCTCTTAATCTATCCTTCGAGACAAAGGTTTGACATGAAAGCAGTTGCCGGCTCGGCGGAGAGATGGGCATGAGGTTCACGAGAAGAGAGTTTAATCGCTTCGTGCTCGGCTCTTCCACGTACGGCGCGATCACGCTGGTGGCGCCTTGGCTTTTTGGGCAAGCGCAACGGGATGTTCCATTTCAACCGTTCGCGGCGCAGATTGAGCGATTGCTCACGGCCCTTGACTCTCTAGGTACGCCACTTTCGCTAGGCGACAAGTCGAAACTTCGCAAGGCTCTCCACGCTGAGGGCAGCAGTGCGGAGCAGTCCGCTGTAGATGAGATCGTCAACGTTCTGTCAGCGCATGTGCTTATTGAGGTGGAGCTTAACCCGGAGATGCGGCTTGCTGTGCGGAAGGGCGCGGCCGTGCCAGAGCTTTACCAGGGCGGATGGCGCACTTTCCTGATCAAGGTCTTGAATAGGGCAACCGTGACACCGGTCCTGAAGATAAGATCGCCCGAAGGAACGCCGGTGGGGCGCAGGTCGTCTCTGGCGATTACGGGCGTTCACGACTTCACAAACGGCGCCGTGGATGAGGTGGAGGCGCAGGCGCGATGGATCGCGATCAACACCTTCGATGCTCCGCCCATGACAGCAAGTCTCTCCGGACTCGAGCTCGAGTACCGAATCCTGCAGCTCTACAGCCGCGATAGCGGAGCGCGGGAAGCTACGCTCCAGGCCGATACCGGATATGGCGAGCAGGATCTTGGCTATCGCAGTTCCCTGCCGGTTCTCTTCCATTGTCTCCCCTCGCAGACCGTGGTGCTGCAGGTTCGCGACGAGGGGGGAAAGGCATCCATCGCGTCGCTTCTGGTGACGGATTCGCTGGGCCGTATTTACCCCCCGCAGACCAAGCGCGATCTGCCGGATCTGAACTTTCAGCCTCAGATATACCGTTACAACGGCGAGTCTCTCGCCTTACCGGCCGGCACGTACACGGTTGAATACGGACGAGGGCCGGAGTACATTCGCAAGCGAGTTCCACTCCATGTCGGGAACGGCAACTCAACCCCATTGCGTTTTGATCTGGAGCGGTGGATCACACCTGCCGACCACGGCTACTACTCCGGCGACACGCACATCCATGCGGCGGGCTGCTCGCACTACGAAAGCCCGACCGAAGGCGTTACTCCAATCGTGATGGAACGACAGGTGGACGGTGAGGCGCTTGACCTTGGATCTGTGCTGAACTGGGGACCGGGCTTCGAGTACCAGAAGCAGTTTTTCACTGGACATGCGTTGCCCATGCATCACGCCGGCAGTAGAGGGAAGGGGGCCGAAGCGTCTTCGAGGTTGAAGGGGCATTTGCCTGCCGTGCCTGACGCTTCGGATGGAGCGGCGGTCAGTCCTGAGCGAGCAGACGTCACTACAACGAACAGCATGAACCTGGAGGCGACCCACGCAGGCATGCCGCACGACGCGGCGGCGATAGCGGCAGATCAGGACGAGAATGTTATCCGATCCCTGCAACATGCGGCTGCAGCTCCCGAAGTAGGTTCACTCGTCCGCTACGACATCGAAGTATCGGGCTTTCCTTCGAGCCATTGCGGACACCTCGTCCTGCTTCGGCTGCAGGATGGGCGATATCCCGGCACACACACAATCGACGACTGGCCAAGCTGGAACATTCCAATTCTTCGCTGGGCCAAGGCGCAGGGCGCGCTTGTCGGGTATGCGCATTCAGCGCATGGTTTGGTCGTAGACAGCACTGCCCTTCCCAACTACCTGATGCCCAGCTTCAACAGCATGGGGGCTAACGAGTTCATCGCGGATGTAACCCATGATTCTGTAATCGACTTCATCTCCGGCTGCGACCTTTGGCCCTTTGCCGAGCTGAACATCTGGTATCACACGCTGAATTGCGGCTATGGAACGGCCTTCGCTGGCGAGACGGACTTTCCGTGCATCACGGATGCGTGCGTGGGTGGCGGCCGCTCGTACGTACCGCTCTCTGCTCCCGCGCAGGGAGATGATGGTTACGCCCGTTGGCTCGAAGCACTTCTTCATGACAGCAGCTACTTCGGCGATGGGCGCAGTCACCTCTTCGACTTCCGGGTCTCGGGGCAGCGGAGAAGCGCGCATCCCCTTGAACTCGAGGCTCCTGGCTCGGTCGAAGTGACTGCGCAGGTGTGTGCCCGCCTGGAGCCAGAGCCGGATGCGGCGACCCGTCGCATCCAACACGCCTCGTCCTATGACAAGCCTTACTGGCATATCGAGCGAGCACGCATGGGGGAGAGCCGCAGAGTTCTTGTGGAGCTTATCGTGAACGGGGTTGCCGTTGACAGGACAGAGATCGAGGCAGACGGCCAGGTCCGGACTGTGCGCCTTCGTGCGGAAGTAACCCGAAGCAGTTGGATGGCGCTGCGGATCTATCCCTCGTCGCACACCAACCCAGTATTCGTGACGGTTGGAAAGAAGCCGGTTCGCGCGTCCAGGAAGAGTGCGGCCTGGTGCCGCCAAGCGGTGGATGTGTGCTGGGAGCAGAAGCGCAAACGGATCCGTCCTGCGGAATTGAGGGCGGCGGCAGCGGCGTACGAGCATGCGCGCACAGCGTACGACCGGATCTTAGCGGAGTGCGATCCAGAGTCCAACGGAAGCACCTGAGACGTGCTGGCTGCGTTCATCCGATGTGCCGCCACTCGGTGACCTGAAAGGCTGGACGGGCTTCGGCGTTCTGTTGAACGCTGCCCCGCTTTCTCGCACCCTCCCAGATGAGCCGAAGCCCACCGACACTCTCCGGTGCGGACCAGGCGAGGTGGCCATCGCCGTAGACGCGGGCAGAAAGCCGACGTGCTTCCGGTGCCGCGGTATGTTGAGAGATCGCGCCCCACGGGACCACACTGCCGGCCTTCACATAGACGGGGATCTTCTTGGTCGTTGCAGATATCGTGAACTTGCTTCCACCCGCGACAGGAGCCCCGGTCCAGAAGTCGTGCCAGCCCCCCTTGGGGAGCACCGCGCTTCGCTGGAGTTCACCTGCAAATAGGGGGGCCACAACCATGCGATCGCGGATCAGGTACTGGTCGTCTACCTCCGTGAGGCCAGGGTCATCGGGGTAGTCCATCAGCAGCGCCCGAAAAGGTGGCAGACCATCGCGCTGATACACCGCGAAGGCTGCTCGCAGGTACGGGAGCAGCTGCATACGCCAGGATACGATCTCCCGGCAGCGCGCCTGCAAGCTCTCCCAGCCGGGGCTGAAACGACTTGCGTTGTTCTGTTCGCGCTCAATCTGCTTCCATGGGGGATTGCGAATGTACCACGCATTCACCATGGCAAGCGGCGAGAACACCACACCCTGAAGCCTACGAATGAGGTCTTCTTCGCTCGTTGCGTCCCGCACCTTCGGGCACCATAGAAGGCCGCTGAAACCAGCGTTCACCAGCGCTCGTATAAACTGCCGATGATCGTACAAGTCACTGTAGAGAACAAACGGATAGGGTGCAGCCAGGGCACCGCTCGATCGTGCGAGGCTGTAGGTGGGCTTCCCGCGCCGTTCGAACTGCTGCAGGATCGCGTCCTGGTACCTCAGACCAAACTGCCCATGCATCTGCTCTCCGTCGACACCTGAGGGAAAGCGGCTGTTATCAGGGAAGGACCAACCTTCCGTGAAGTCGGAGTTGTCACATTCGTCCAGCTTGAAGCCGCTGATACCGAGATCTATCAGCGCCCGGCCATGGTAGTCGCCGAAGACACGACGCGCTGGATCTCCGGCGAAGTCGGGGACCAGACCGTTCCAAACGCCGATGTCGCCTGAGTGAGGCAGCAGATCGTTGAAGATCGGCGAAGCTGGATGGGTAAAGGCGTGTTCCCAAAGGTTCACACGAAACCCGAGATCGCCCGCACTGCCAATGAACTGCGCAGGGTCTGGAAAGCGATGCTTATCCCAGGCGAAGGTGCAGGAATACGCATGCGTCTGCCGGCCCGGCTCCAGGCCAAGAACATCGCACGGGATCTTGTTGGCCCGGAACTCCCTTCCGAGCGCGAGCACCTGCTGCGCATCGAGGTGCATCTCCGGCCTGTACCAGAAGCCAAGTCCCCACTCCGGAGGGAGTACACCGCCACCGGAGTACAGGTTATAGCGCTGCACCGCAGTGAGCAGCTTCGGTCCCGCGAAGAGATAGACATCGACACCCGCGCAACGGGGAATCTCGATCAGCACGCGGCTGGCCTGACCGCGGTCGCGAGTGCGCATTGTTTGTGGCGTATTCACCTCAACGACTTCCGGCGACACCGCATGTTCGGGTCGCGGATGGGCTTCCCCGCAGTAGAAGGTAGCGTGCCGGAAGGTGTCGACCAGCACGCCGTAGCCGCGGGTCGTCACATAGAACGGCACGGGGGCATGCGAGTCGCCGGAGTCCACCTTGGGGTCGGCGTTCACGCGAAGAGTTCTCTTCTTGTTGCGCTGCTGAAAGGACAGGAGCTGCAGACCGAATCCGTACATCAACTCGCCAGCGTCGAGAGGCATCCGCAACTCCACGCCACGCGGGCCGACCGAACCAGAGGGGGATGGCAGAGGCGGTGTACTCACCTCGGCCAGACGGCGCATTGCGTCCAAAGCCGGACCGATCTGCCGCGCGCGCACGGGTGTCTGTGCTTCCGGTATGCCCAGAGTCGCCTTCCAAACGCCGGGAGCTACTGGCGACCAGCTGGTCTCCCGTTGCCGGTCTACCGGCGATGAGGAGATCGCTTGGACGCGCCCCGCGGTGAGCAGAGCTCCGGATGTTATGGCTTTCACCAAGTCACGACGGTTAATCCCTGCTGCTCCCACGCGTTCTCCTGATCCCGCCTTTAGATACTCGATGACGTTGTTGAGAGGGCCTCAGCATGAAAAGGACAGGGCAGCCTGGACACTTCGGATGCGCGAGGACTCTAAAAGTTTAACTTGAACCCTAGTTGTACCTGCCGAGGGATGTTGGACTGGCTGATGTTGATAAATCCAAATTGATTGCTAGTTGGATTGGTGTTGGCTGCACCGCGAACCGCGGTATTGGTGACGTTGAACGTCTCGAACCGAAACTGGGCGTTGTAGCGCTCCGTGATGTTGAAGCGTTTGCTGAAAGATAGATCAGCGAGAGGTGCGTTGGGGTTGCGGATGTAGCCGGACTGAAATGGGGTAGCACGCAGATCGAGGTTGGCACTGTTGATCAACTGCCAGGCAGGATTGCTGCAACCGACGAATCCATTGTGCGCCGAATTGGGCTGCAAGCTGGTGCCGTTGAGCTGACGCACACATGGATTGAACCAGGTGTTGAAGCCCTTCTGGACGAGGGTATTGGGATCCTGTATCGGGTAGGCAGCGCCGTTCAATCCGGTCGGAGCTCCAGATTGAATCGTCTCGATGTAGTTGAGTTGCCAACCGCCGATCAGAAGCTCGGTTGGCCGGTTCGCGTGCGCGCCGAAGGCGTGTCCATGCCCGAAGGGCAGCTCGTATACGGCGGAGATCACGAGCCGCTGAGGACGATCACTGGCAGAGAGGTTCTTATAGGGCGCGGCATCCTGGTTATTCAGGAAAGAGACTGCCTCGAGGGTCTTCGACCAGGTGTAACTGCCAAGAATCGTCAGACCATGGGAGTATCGCTTTTCGATCGAAACCTGGGCTGAATCGTACCAGATCTTGCCCACGGACTCCTGCCCATAGCTCACACCGAGAAACTGAGGATATGGAAGCAGTAGCTGCTGACGAGAGATCGTCGCCCCATTGAGGTTGGTGCCGGGAAGCAGGCCTGCGAAAGGATTTGGAACACCTTGCCCGAGGTAGGCTGTGGCAGTGCTGCTTCCTGCCGACGCCCTTGCCTGAGCGATCTGGGCGTTGCTTAGAACATTCAGATTGCGGGAGCTTCCCGCCTGGTTATCGTTGGTGTTGATGTTCACTGTTCGGCTGCCAACGTATGCGGCATCGAGCTTAAGATCGTAGGGAAACTGCTGTTCGATCCCAAAGGAATACTGGTGCACGTGCGGGATCTTGCGGTTCACGTTATTGAAGATGATGCTTTGCCCCTGGAAGGTGGCGAGGCCCCGGGAGCTGCCTGTTGGCTGAAGAACTGTCGGAAAGGGATCGTTCAAGGGCGGAGCTGCGGGATTGTTTCCCCGGGGACGAAAGTTGTCCGCAGTTGTGCCGCCGGCGATGTTTGTAGGTATGTATGCGGTGTCCTGTGCAAAGCCCTGGGCGGCCCCAAACGCAGCCTGGGGCAAATAGAACATCCCATATCCGCCGCGAACGATGAGCTTATCGCTCACACGATAGACCGCGCCGGCGCGTGGCTGCACGTGATTCAGCTCGGTGTTGAAAGCACCGCTCGGATCGCCGTTAGCTCCGGCGAACAGGAGGCCACCGGTGAGGTTCGCGCATGCGAGACAGTTCGATCCACTGGCTGCTTTCACCGCAGCCGCCAGCGGCGAGGGAGTGTTGAAGGCGAAGCCGCGGTTCTGGCGGTTCTGGCGCTCGCTCGGCGAGCCCTCGATGTCGTAACGGACGCCGACATTCAAGGTGAGGCGCTGCGATACTTTCCAGTCATCCTGGAGGTAGGTTGCGTAGTAGCGCCACTTGTACCCAAGCCGCGGCGTGTACTGGATGATGCCGCTCGACGGAGCTCCGAGCAGCATAGAAGCGACTGCCGAACCCTGCGTGCCGGTGACGGCTGCCGTTGGATTGAGCTGGGTGAAGTTGGGACTGAACGTGAAATCGCCGCCGCCATAGACGAAGGATCCGCCACCGGTGTTGTAGCGGAAATCGCGGAGGTCGGCCCCTGCATGCAACGAGTGCTTGCCGTAGACGAGCTGAACACTGGGCTGGAATGCGATGGTGTTGCTGATGTTGAAGCGCGGGTTGCGTGTGCCGGCATCGGGGATGCTGGTGTTGCTCAGCGTGATGCGAGGAGGCACGGGGACGAAGCGGGAGCTGTTGAAGGCGGACGAGAAGCCGAGGGTCGTGTCGTCGAAGCCGAACACGCGCTGCCGACCAACGGTCTCGTCGTAGCGCGTGACCGAGGCACGGAGGTCCATCACGATATGCGCGTTGAAGACAGTCGTGGAATCGATGACACCATTGTCATTGACCCGAGCCAGAGGATCTTGCGCGTCAAGCAGAGCACCGGTGAAGTTAGCTGATCCGTTGTCCACCTGATTGCGGCGAGCATGGGCGTAACGGACGTAGACGCGCTCCCGCGAGCCGAAGTTCTGATCGACGCGGCCAATCCAGTTCCGGAAGTGGTCCTGGCTGAGGTTCGCGCCCGTGTTGTAGTTATTGGAGGTTGCGCCGGTCGCGCCTGAATTGGGCGCGGGATAGGCCTGGGCTAGTTTAAAACCCGAACTGGCGGAGAGACGCGCTGCGGGGATGATGTTGCCCGGAAATGGGTCTCGGATGCAGCATTTGCCTGTCGCATCGAGCCGCGTCGTGTACGGATCGTAGATAGTCGGTTCGCCCGGGGCGGAGAAGTCACCGCTGCGCTCGGCAAGTGTAACGGTGCTGGTGAGAGAAGGCGAGGGCGAGGCTTCGTGATAGTTCTCAACGGCAAACATGAAGAAGGTGCGGTCCTTGGCGTTGTAGATCTTCGGGATGCTGAGGGGTCCTGTGAGCGCGAAACCGTACTGGTCAAGCGTGTGCCCGCCGAGGTTAGCCTTCGTGACCGGATCCACGGCATAACGGGGCGTGTTGGAGACCTTGTTCGAGATGCTGTTCGCGTCGAGCTGGTAACGCCGGAAGAAGTCGTAGACCGTGCCGTGATACATGTTCGTGCCGCTCTTGGTGGAGACGTTGAATATGCCTCCACCGGTGCGACCGTACTGCGCGTCGTAGAAGTTGTTGACGATCTTGAATTCCTGCGTCGCGTCGACGGTAGGGATGTAGGCGACGTTCTGATTCGCATGGGAGCGGTCACCGGCCGTATCGGAAACTGCGTCGTCCGGCGCTCCGTCGATCAGAAACGCATTCGTCTGACGCAGACCGCCATTGATGGAGAAATTTGCGTTGTCGCCGTTGTCGAATGGACGAGTAAAGGACGGATTGCCTTGAAACGTGACACCAGGGACCAGATTCGCCAGCTGCAAGGGATTGCGTCCATTGAGCGGGAGTTCGGTGACGCGCACATTGTCGATGAGTCCACCGCGGCTGGCAGTTCCCTCATCCAGTAGCGTGGGCGTATCGCTGACGGTCACCACCTCGGAGACTGCTCCCACAGGAAGACCCAGGTCGACGGTCAGCTTGTCGCCGACGTGCAGCACCACATTGCTCTGCTGCGCGGTTTTGAAGCCTGGCGCATCGGCAGTGATGGTGTACCTGCCCGGCGCCAGGAATGGAATTGTGTAATTTCCATCGCCGGACGACTTGACCGTAGTCACGGTGCCGAGGTCGATATTTCGCGCAATTACGGTTGCATCTGGGATGGCGGCGCTGGAGACGTCCTGGATGCGGCCGTTCACCGTTGCGCGGACCTCCTGGGCGCGGGCTACAAGCGGGATCGCCAGCAAGAGAGTGAAAGCTAGGATCCTGGCTGCGGCTTGGGCGGCGGCTTGTCGGGTGCGAATGGGGATCATACGTTGGCCTCGCGAAGTGAGATGGACCAGGAAGGGAAACTTTGGAATCGGTTCCAATTCTGTGGCTGAAAGAGACGATGCACTTCCACACCAATCCCTGTCAAGCAGTTTTTAAGCGCCTGGGATGGAGCAGGCGCGTTTGGCAAAGTACTTCTGCGATTCCGCTCTTGACAGGCTGAAAGGCGAACGCTAGAGTTCGATTGCCAGCGCTGGAACCGATTCCAACCTGTCCCAAAAGCTGAGAATATAACGCCAGTGGACCTTTAGCATGCAAGGGGCCGGGAGGGGTGGTTAGTGATAATGAGATCGCGGCGATGGGTGATGAGGGCAGCCGCCCTGCCTCTCTGCGCCCTGGCCATACGGGCGGCAGCACAGGCGCCTTCTTGGCCTACACCGGCGAAGCCTGCAGCCAGCACCGCTTCCCCGGCTTCTGACCAGTTGCAATGGAGTCCGGATGCCGCTGCGATGCGGCTGCATATGATCGGCAACGCGCACATCGATGCTCCCTGGCTGTGGCCGCTGCCGGAGGCCAATGCGGTCGTCCACAGCACCTTCCGTTCCGCACTGGACAGGATGAAGGAAGACCCCGAACTCACTATGACCACCAGTTCTTCGCAGTTTTATGAGTGGGTGGAGAGCAGCGATCCCGCTATGCTGGAGGAGATCCGCCAGCAGGTGAAGCTTGGCCGGTGGAATCTGGTGGGCGGCTGGTGGGTGGAGCCGGACGTCAACATACCGAGCGGGGAGTCACTGATTCGTCAGGGGCTCTATGGTCAGCGCGTCCTCCAGCGCATCTTCGGCCGGCGCGCGGATGTGGGCTATAACCCTGACTCGTTCGGCCATAACGGCAATATGCCGCAGATACTGAAGCTGCAGGGTATGCCCTTCTACGTTTTTATGCGGCCGAACGCCTCCGAGAAGCGCGAGATAAAGCAAAATTTGTTTCTCTGGCAGGGCATCGACGGAACGCGCACCCTGACGTACCGCATCCCGCTGTTCTATGACGATCCCGCCGACGTGCGAGGGCACATGCAACGGACGCTCGCAGCACTGGCAGGCCAGCCGGAGCGTACCGACATGGAGTTCTTCGGCATCGGCGATCACGGCGGCGGTCCGACCAAGGAGAACCTGCGTTCCATTCGCCAGATCCAGAAGGAAGCCGGAGCCCCACACATCTTCTTCTCGACACCCGACCGATACTTTGCCGAGGTAGCGCCGCATTTGCCGAAAGAGATCCAGGTCTATGCCGGAGATCTCCAGCATCACTCGGTCGGCACGTACACCGGAGGCTCAGAGATCAAGAAGTTAAACCGCACCACCGAGGCAGCGCTCGAGACGGCGGAAAAGTTCTCCGCGGTGGGATCGGTCGCGTGGGGAGCGGCATACCCGAATGCGGAGTTCGCGAAGGCGTGGGAACGAGTGCTGCTGCTGCAATTTCACGACAGCATGGCCGCGACAACATTGCCGGAGCATGACGAGGCCGTTCGCGATGGCTTTGGCCGGGCTCGCGACATCGCTACGGAGGCACTCTACAGTTCCTTGCAGCGACTGGCATGGCAGGTGCCCGCAACGGATCCCGATTCGAAGTATGTCGTGGTGTTCAACCCGCATGCATGGCCGGCACAGTTGAACGTTGAGTACGACCTTGGATGGGAGAATGGCACGCCCACCCGTGTCGACGACGAGGCTGGCCGGGCAGTTCCCTTCCAGTGGATACCGGCGACTGCGGTAGTGAATCACCGCCAGCGCCTGGTCGCGCAAGTGGAGGTGCCCGCACTGGGGTACCGGCAAATTCGCGTACACAAGGTAAGCGCAACGGAGACATCTCCGGTCGGGGGTCCGCATGCCCGGGGCGATGTGCTCGAAAACGAGCATCTTCGCCTGACCTTTGCGCTAAGTGGGACGGTCGGCCTGCTGGATAAGGACACGGGGCGGGAGGTATTCCGCGGCGGGCAGACGGGCATGCGGGCTGTGATCCTGGATGACGACAACGATACCTGGGCACACCGGGTGCGCGCCTACGATAAAGAACTTGGCGAGTTCAAGCGCACGACTCTGAAGGTGATTGAGAACGGACCTCTTCGAGCGCGCCTCCGTGAGGTATCCAGCTATGGCGCCTCTACCTTGACAGTGGACTGGATGCTGTATGCCGGCAGCCGAAAGGTAGAGATGCGCGTTGCCCTCGACTGGCACGAGCACCTGAAAATGCTGAAGTTCTCACTTCCCGTAGACGTCACCCGCCCGCAGGCAACGTACGAAACCGCCTATGGCGCACAGGCTCGAGACAGCAGAGGTGAAGAAGATCCGGGGCAGCGATGGATCGATGTAAGCGGAACGCAAGCAGAGCAGCCATATGGATTAACCGTGTTGAATGACGCGAAGTATGGGTACAGCGTGAGCGGCAGCGACATGCGGGTCTCGATCGCACGCGCTGCTGTCTATGCCAATCACGAGCCGAGCGAGCTGAAGTCTGGTATTGACTACACCTGGATGGATCAGGGCGTCCAGACCTTTCAGATGGAGCTGATACCTCATGTCGGGACCTGGCAAGAAGCACGGGTTGTACGGGCGGCCGAGGAGCTCGTGACCGAGACCCCCATTGTGTATCAGGGTATTCATCCAGGTCTACGCAAGGGAGCGGATTCTTTCCTTTCGGTGGATGCGCCGGACGTGGTCGTGGAGGCAGTGAAACAAGCGGAAGATGGCGAAGATCTGATCGTGCGGTCCTACGAGACGTCCGGCCTTAAGACGACCGCAACGATTACCCTGAACTTCGCCGGGATGAAGTGGACTGGGGAGTACCATCCTTTCGAGATCAAGACGCTGCGCATCGACCGACACACGCGTAAGGTGACCGAGGTGAATGCCCTCGAGGACCCACTTTGAAAGCGATCGCATACGGACCGAGAGGCGCGGAGGTGAATCGCTTGCTCGTCGGCGTTGATATTGGCGGCACCAAAACAGCCGTGGTCCTCTGCAAAGAACCGCCGCACCTACTCTGGCGAGCAGAGTTTCCAACCGCTCCCCAGCGAGGACCGGAGCACGCGCTTGCGAAGATTGCACACCTTATCCGGCAAGGTCTCGCCGAAAGCGGCAGCGAAGCGAGTTCAATCGGTGTAAGCTGCGGCGGCCCGCTTGACCGTATACGTGGGGTTATTCAGCGTCCACCCAACCTGCCTACGTGGGATGGGGTTCCAGTGAAGGCGATGCTAGAAGCCGAATTCGGTGTGCCATGCACGCTGGAGAACGATGCCAATGCCGGAGCAGTGGCGGAACACCGATTCGGTGCAGGCCGGGGTTGCCGGCATCTTGTGTTCCTTACCCTAGGAACCGGCTTGGGCGCGGGACTGATCTTGAACGGAGAGATCTTTCGCGGTGCTACTTCGATGGCCGGAGAGATCGGGCATGTGCGCCTGACCGAAGGCGGGCCCAACGGCTATAACAAAGCTGGTTCTATAGAGGGTTGGGCCAGCGGAGGCGGAATGGTACAGCATGCCGCTGACACGATTCGAATGGCGATCGCAGCCGGTGAATCGACAAAACTCGCGGACAGGATGACTATGCTGACGGCGCGCGACATCGGAATCGCGATGACCGAGGGAGATGCCGTAGCTGCTCGGATTGTGGAGCATACTGGCCGCCGCCTGGGTGAGGCGCTTGCGATACTGGTTGACATCCTCAATCCTGAACGGATCGTGATTGGCGGACTGGCTCTGCGCTTTGGCGAGCACCTCCTGTCGCCGGCGCGCAAGTGGATGCACATAGAGGCCCTACCGTCGTCGGCAGCAGCGTGCTCCATACTACCGGCAGAGCTCGGTGAACGCATCGGCGACATCGCGGCGATCTGCATTGCGATGGGCCTGCATGGCGCTGAGTAAGTTGTGATCCGGAGATCATTGGCCTTGGTGGAGCGACTCGCCGCATGAACCGCGATGGATCAGCTCCACATTTAGAGTTATGACCTCACACTTTTTGTTCTTGGTTTCGAGCGCTTCGAAGATCATCTCGGCAGCCCGTGTGGCGATGCTGACCACGGGCTGCCGAACCACGCAGATCGGAGGGTCGAGCGCATCGGCGAGCTCGAAATCATCATAGCCAACCAGGGCCACCGATCCGGGTATATCGATTTTCGATTGCCGCAGTATTTTATAAGCGCTCACGGTTACAGCGTTCTTGATGCTGAAGATTGCGTCGATACGGCTCGGGCCTTGCAGGTATGGGAGCAATGCCGCTTCGGCAGAGAAGTAGTCCTGCACATTGAGTTCAGCGAGGTACGGCAGCCCCGCTGAGTGCACGACGTCACGATGGCCCCGCACGCGCCCTTCGCTGGTGAAGAGTTTGCTGTCGCCACCCATGCAGAGGATTCGCTTGTAACCACTGCGCACCAGGTGCTCTGCGGCCGTTTTCGCTCCACCATAGTTGTCACCCAGAACGGCTGGCAAAAGATGGCCTGGAAATGGACGATCGAAACAGACGACCGGAAATCCAGCATGCTTGAACATGTCGATTTCGGCCTCGTCGGATGGCGCCAGGATAAGGCCGTCGATGCGCCTCTGGATGAGCGTAAGCACCTGCTCACGTTCCCGTGCTGGAAGATTGTCGGAGGCGGCCAGCAACACCAGGCTGCCGTGGGCGCGCGCGACCTCCTGGATGGCGGCCGCAGCTGCTGAAAAGAAGGGATCGGCCACACTCGGAATGATGAGACCGATCGTCTTTGTGCGTGCACCTTTCAAGCTTCGAGCCGCTTGATTGGGGTGATATCCGAGCTCTTCAATTGCCTTCTGGACAGCCGCCATCGTCCTGGTGCTGACGTTCTGGCCTCCGTTGATCACCCGCGACACGGTAGCCGCACCTACACCCGCTCGGCGAGCAACGTCCATAAGAGCTGGAACGCTTTGAGCTTTGGTGACCATGGGATGGCAGGCGGCCTTTCAGGGGATCCGATCGTCGTGCGCAGCCAGACGTTTGTACCATACGCACTAGCAACACAACTTTTGATCACGGCTGCTTGCTTCGCGGCGAGCGCCGTTACAGCCTCATGTCCTCTAATCCTTTTGTTGTAAACAACCGGGTAAACCAGGGGTACCCCCCCCGGGGGGTACCTCTCGCTAAACCCTCTCCCTGCCTTAGATATAGGTTGCGGGGCGCCCAAATTCGTCCAACCAAAGGGCTTAGCCGCAAATTCGTCAAAACGGAGGACTTAACCCGGGGGAAGTATGGGGCTCAGGGGTTTGCTTCTTCCCCAATTATAGCTAGCGAGGTGGGGAGTTACGCCAACACTTCAGGGGATGGCTGCGGTCCGGGGCACTTGAAGCTCCATCGGGTGGGTGTCACGCTGCTGACGCTCGATGGGGTAGCGCAAGGAGATGAAGAACAGCACCAGCAGGATCACCGCTTTAAGCTGCCCGCCCATGCGAATGTCGCGGTAGATTTGCCGGCTTTGCTCTCATGGAACGGATAGAGGAGAGATATTGCTGTGAGTGCGATCAGAACCAGAGCCTTAAACTGCCCAGCGAAGATCACGCCATGCCACTGCAGAAAAGTCTCGGGGCCGAGGAGAAGGCCGAAGCAGATCATGGCCGCCATCATGCCGGGAATTCGTTCGCTGCGCGATTGAGCGGCGACACAGAGGAGAGCAAGCAGAGCTCATGGGACGTAAAGGCTCTGGAGCGTGTAGTCGAAGGAGGTGGGCGGCAGAAGAACGGTGGCGATCACAAGTGCAAGCACCTGGTTGGGGCGGGGGAGGCGCACGATCCGCCAGAAAAACAGCACTGTCATGATGAGTGCCACGCTGAGCATATAGCGGTGCAGGAGGAACGCATAGATGGCGGGATGAGAGAGGAAGATAACCTTCACAATGCCGAAGACGGAGTGGTCATAGCCGGTGGCCAGGGGATCGTACTTCAGCGTGTACATGGAGACGAAGTGCCCGACACCGATCTGCGTGGCGTGAAAGGCGTAGGGAATGGATGGGCCGAGATAGGCGAGAGAGACGAGGGTTACGACGACCATCGTGAGTACGCCGGCAGCGAGCTCTTTGAAGCGCCTTGCGGAGAGAAAGAGAGCGAGGCAGAGAATCGGATAAAGCTTGAAGGCGGCGGTGGTTCCGAGAAAGATGGCAGCGAGCCACCACTGGTTACGGAGGTAGAACCAGATGCCTGCCGCGACGCCGAGCCAGAGAAGGAGCTCGATGTTGCCGCGTTCGATCGCGAAGTAGATCGGCCAGGAAAATATCAGCGAGAGGACGAGGAAGCCACTCGCGGTCGAGCCAGAAAGGCCATAGGAGGCGAAGCGTTGGGCAAGACGAACCATGATGAAGGCAAGGATGGCGCCGACCGTGAACAGGAAGCAGTAGAAGCCGAAGAGTGCAATGTGGCCACGACGGTCGACGGCGTAATAGAAGGCGTACACAAAGATGGACGGGGCGGGGTAGTTCCAGGGAAAGCCGGGCGCGGTGAAGAGGTCGGCGGTGTGGCGGTTGAGCACGCTGGACAGATAAGCGTAGAAGTCGAAGAAGGGGTTGGCCATGGCGATCGAGTCGAAGCTGTCGACGTTCCGACTTCTAGCGAAAAGCAGGAGGGGTTTGGCCAGCGAGAGGAACCAGAGCGTGCAGTTGATTAGGAGGAAGGTGCGGAGCTCCCGAGGCAGACCGATGGGGGCAGGCGAGGTTGTTGCCGCGATCTCTGATGGAGCGGAGCCAGGATGAGCCTTTGCGAGGGGGAGAGGAGGCATCTCGGTGTGAGTTTATATCGAATGGCCAGGTCGAGTATGTCTCACGCGTTATGCTTGGGTCTCCGCTGAGCGATGCCGCACGAACCATGCATAGCCTGGCAGGCACTGAGACAGGAGACGAATGATGAAGTGCATGAAGAGGTCTGCGGGTCTGGTTCTGATGTGTGGGTTGGCTGCCGGAGGTGCGATGGCGCAGCGGAGTGACGCAGTGCCGGGCGCGCCGCCGCTATCGCTGGGGACAGCCTGGTATCCGGAGCAGTGGCCGGAGTCACGATGGGATGCGGATCTCGCGCTGATGGAGAAGGCGCACATTACGTTTGTGCGGATTACGGAGTTTGCGTGGAGTGCGATGGAGCCGAGCGAGGGCAAATACGATCTCACGTGGGTGGAGCACGCGGTGCGGGCAGCGGAGCGGCACCACATCCAGGTGGTTCTGGGAACTCCGGGCGCGGCGCCTCCGGCGTGGCTGACACAGAAGTATCCGGAGACGCTGCGCACCATGGAGGACGGGCGCAAGGACGAGCACGGCAATCGCGAGCAGTTCAACTTCACGGATGCGAAGTATCGCGAGCTGGTCGGTCGAGTAACGGAGAAGATGGCGGAGCGCTTCGGGCATGATAAGAACGTGATCGGGTGGCAGATCGATAACGAGCTGGCGGCGGAGTCGTTTGATGCGGACACGAAGCGGCAGTGGCAGGACTGGCTGAAGGCGAAGTACGGAACGCTCGACAATCTGAATGCGCGGTGGACGGCGGCGTACTGGAGTGAGACCTACTCGGACTGGCGGCAGATTCCAATTGAGACGAAGTATGGAAATCCGGGGCTGCTGCTGAACTGGAAGCAATTTGTAACCGACACGTATCGCAGCTACTCGAAGCTGCATCTGGATGCGATCCGAAAATACGCGGAACCGCGGCAGAAGATCACGACGAACATGATGGGGTGGTTCGACGGTTACGACCACTACAAGGTGGCGCAGGATCTCGACTTCGCGTCGTGGGACGACTACGTTGGAACGGGGCATCTCGATCCGATTCGCAACGGGATGGCGCACGATCTTACGCGCGGATTTCTGCACAAGAACTTCTGGGTGATGGAGACGCAGCCTGGGTTTGTGAACTGGTCGGCGGATAACAACGCGCTCGACAAGGGCGAGGTTCGCGCGATGGCGTGGCACGACGTAGGCCACGGGGCGGAGACGGTGAGCTACTGGCAATGGAGAAGCGCGCTGAACGGCCAGGAGCAATACCACGGCGTCTTGGTGGGGGCGGATGGGACGCCGGTGCCGCTCTATCCTGAGGTCGCGCAGATCGGGGCTGAGTTTACGAAGGCGGGGTCGGCGCTGGCGGGGACGACGGTCGAATCGAAGGTGGCGGTGCTGCAGGACTATGACAGCCGGTGGGCGATCAACTGGCAGCGACACAACAAGGCGTTCGATCCGGTGGCGGAGCTGGTGTCGTACTACGGCCCGCTGCGAAAGCTGGTCAGGTCGGTCGATGTGGTGTCGGATGTGTCGCCGCTAGCGCCGTACAAGCTGGTGGTGGCTCCGGGACTTAATGTGCTGACGCCTGCGGCCGTAAAGAACCTTGAGGCGTATGTGCAGGATGGAGGGAACCTGGTGCTGGGGCAACGATCGGGCATGAAAGATGAGGACAATGGACTGGAGGTGCAGCGCCAGCCAGGGCCGTTGGGGGAGATGCTGGGGGGGAGGGTGGAGCAGTGGTATGCGCTTGATAAGGCGGTGCCTGTCGAGGGTACGTGGGGCAATGGAATGAGTAACTTATGGGCGGAACAGATGAGTGTTACATCCACGAATGTCGAGGTTTTGATGCGGTATGGGAAGAGCAATGGGTGGCTTGATGGGCAGCCGGCCGCGGTGACGCGGAAGGTGGGGAAGGGGCGGATCACCTACATCGGGGCGGGGCTGGACGAGGCCACGATGGCGGCGGCGGCGAAGTGGATGACGGAGACGAGCGGGATCGATGCGGTGTGGCCGCAAGTGCCTGAGGGCGTTGATGTTTCGGTGCGTTCAGGAGGCGGGAAGACGGTCTACATCCTGATCAATTTCGCGGCCGAGGCGAAGACGGTGACGCTTCCGGCGGCGATGGAGAATGTGCTCGATGGGACGAAGGGGGCGAGTGTGACGCTGGCCCAATACGGGGTCGCGGTGATGCGGTAACGGGCGAGGATCGTGCCAAAAGAGAGCGGTTCGGCTGGCGCCGAACCGCATTTCCGGTGGTGAATTCGTGGTGCGTTTGTGGTTATTGGACGGTGACTTTGGTCGTGAGGGGGAGGTCGCGGGAGGAGGATCCGGCGGAGACGGTGTAGTCGCCGGGGAGGATCTGCCAGTTGTCGGAGGCGGTGTCGAAGACGGAGACGAAGAGGGGGTCGACGGTGAGGGTGACCTCTTTGCTCTCACCGGGCTTGAGGGGGACGCGCTGCCAGGCGACGAGGCGGCGGAAGTTCTCACCCGAGGCTGAGGGAAGCTGGATGTAGAGCTCGGCGATCTCGGTTCCTGCGACCTTCCCTGTGTTCTTGACGGTGAAGGTGGCGGTGCGGGCGGAGGCATCGGCGGTAAGGCCGGAGTAGGTGTAGGTGGTATAGGAGAGGCCGTGTCCGAAGGCGAAGAGGGGCTGCTGCTTTTCGGAGTCGAACCATTTGTAACCGAAGCGGGCACCTTCTTTGTAGGGGACCTCGAAGAACTGCCTGGGATCGTCTCCGCGGAGCTTGGCAAATTCGATGCCGAAGACCTTCGGGTGAGGGAGGTCGGCTTCGGACTTCGCGAAGGTGATGGGAAGTTTGCCGGAGGGGTTGACGGCTCCGGTGAGGAGGTTGGCGATGGCCTGACCTCCGCCGATACCGGGGTACCAGGCCTCCATGATGGCGGGGACGGAGGCGACCCAGGGCATGGAGACAGGGTTGCCGGTGATGAGGACGACGACGGTGCGCGGGTTGGCTTTGCTGACGGCTTCGATGAGGGCGTCCTGGTTGTTGGGAAGGGCGAGTGTGGGGCGGTCGGCGCCTTCGCTCATGAACTGGTCTACGAAGACGATCGCGACCTCGGCGGACTTTGCGGCGGCGGCTGCAGAGGAGGGATCGGTGCCGGCGTTGAAGTCGATCTTTGCGTTGGGCAGGTGCTCGCGGAGGTAGCGGAGTGGGGAGGAGGGGAAGTAGACGGGCTCCTGCCACTTGGTGGGGGTGCCGGGGGCGATGGCGCTTCCGCCGGGGGCGTCGACCTGGGCGGAGCCTCCGCCGGAGAGGATGCCGACGTCAGCGTGAGCGCCGATGACGGCGATGGTTTTGAGAGATTGGGTGAGGGGGAGGATGGCCTGCTCGTTCTTTAGCAGGACGATTGATTCTTCGGCGATGTGCTGGGCGTCGTCACGGCCTTTGAATGGGTCGACGACCATGCGGGGGGCGGGCGGGTTTTCGACGGCTCCGGAGGCGAAGAGGGAGCGGAGGATGCGATGGACCATGTCGTCGAGGCGGGCTGGCGGGACTTCGCCGGACTGAATGGCGTTCTTGAGTGGAGCGCCGAAGAACTCCTCTCCGGGCATCTGCATGTCGAGGCCGGCCTTGGCGGCCTTGACGGTGGTGTGGGTGGCCTCCCAGTCGGAGACGACGAAGCCGGGGTAGTTCCAGTTGCCCTTGAGGACGTGGTTGAGGAGCCAATCGTTTTCGCAGGCCCAGTCGCCGTTGACCTTGTTGTAGGCGCACATGACGGAGGCGGGGTGGCCGAGGCGGATGCCGATCTCGAAGGCGAGGAGGTCGGACTCGCGGGCGGCCTTGTGGTCGATCTGGGCGTCCATGGTGGTGCGGGCGGTCTCCTGATCGTTCATGGCGTAGTGCTTGATGTCGCCCATGATGTGATTTTGCTGGACGCCCATGATGACGTGGCCGACGGTGGTGCCGGCGAGCACGGGATCCTCGCCGGGGTACTCGAAGAGGCGGCCGTTGCGGGGGTCGCGGGCGAGGTCGACGCCTCCGCCGATGGACTGGTTGTAGCCCTGGGCACGGAGTTCGCGGCCGATGACATCGCCGTAGAGGTGGGCGGCGTCGGGGTCCCAGGAGGCGGTGGCGCCGAGGACGGACGGGAGCAGAGTGGAGTAGCGGGACTGCGGGGCGGACATGCGAACGCCGACGGCGGAGTCTGCCTGCTGGATGGAGGGGATGCCGAGGCGGGGGATGCCGAGGACCTGGCCGGCGCCTCCGTTATTATCCGGCGGGACGGGGTCGCCTTCGCGGAGAGGGCCCCAGCCGATGCCGTGGACCAGCTGAATCTTCTCGTCGAGGGTGAGCTGCTTGAGGACGAGGTCGGCGCGCTGGTCGGGGCTGAGGGAGGCGTTCATCCAGGGCGTGGAGCGGTCGACTGGCGGGGGGTGTGGCTTGGTCACTTGCGCGGCGGCGGCTGCGGCGAGGCAGAGGGTAGTGAGGAGTTTGCGGAGGATCATTCGGCGGGTTCTCTCTGGGGGATCGTGATGTGCGCTGCTTTGAAGATACGGGAAAGCGGGGCGGGCGCGCAGAAGCGGGTTCCTCGCGGCGGTCGGAATGGAAGAAAGAAGGGCAGGTGAGGCAACGGCGAGGGCGTTGGAGTTTGCCGTAGAGAAGCGGGTCCGTTTGGTTTGCTCAGGATGACAAAGGTGGGGGCAGTCCGTTCGCTTCACTAAGGATGAAAGCAAGAGAGCTGACGAGTGTAATTGCTGATGTAGCAGCCACGGCAACGGCCGGTACACCCGCTCAGCTGCTGAATGACAAGCAAAAGAGCGGCAAGGGCAAGAGGCGGGCCAATGATTTGGTCCCCTACCAGAGGATGGAGAGGTCTTCCCAGGTTGGATTGATGGACTCGATCAGGGTAATCTTCTTCTCGCGGGACCAATCCTTAAGTTCTTTCTCGCGGTTGATGGCGTTGTTTACGTAGCGAAAGTGCTCGTAGTAGACGAGGCGGCCAATGTTGTAGTGAGCTGTGTGGGTTCCAGGACGTTGCTCTCGGTGCTGCTGGATGCGGTTGTGAATGTGATTGGTAAAACCGATGTAAAGGTCGCGGGAACGGCTAGCCAGAATGTAAACGTAAAAGTGATAGACGCGCAGGGGCATGGGAGCTGCCGAATCCTAACGGCGGGGTGGGGTGAGGCGCAAGTGAAACAGCAGGGTCCTCCGCGTTGCTCCTGAAGGACAAGGAAGGAGCGGGGAACAGCAAGGCAAGTAAAACAGCAATAAGAGAACAGCAGGTTCCTCCGCTTCGCTCCTGAATGACAAGCAAAAGAGCGGACAACGACGATAGCAACTACAAGTACGAGTACGACAGCGAAGCAAATGCAACAGCAAGCAATGCATAGGCGAGCACTTGAGGGACGGTAGATACGAGGGCTGCAAAAGCAGGCGGCGGCGCTCTGCTTATTGGGGGATCACTTGTATGTGTGCTCCTGCGGTGAGGTCGTCTCCGGTGTGGGTGAGTTTGCGGGTGGTGTCGGACCAGTGGAGGTGGGCGGTGCGGGAGTGACCTGTCTCGTATGCGTAGGTGGATCCGTCGTCGTCGTAGAGATCGAAGGCGCCGTCCGCGCCGGGGTAGATGCGGAGGGTGGATACAGTTTGTTTGTCGTTGGTGCTCTCGACGACGGAGCCGAGGGGGAGGATGGAGCCGGCGCGGACGAAGAGGGGGATGGTGTCGATGGGGGCGGCTACGGTGATGGTCTGGCCGCCGTGGAAGCGCTGGTTGGTCCAGAAGTTGAACCAGATCGTTTTCTCGGGGCCCTCGGGACCGGCGGGTAGATAGACCGTGCGCGAGGTGACGCCCTGGTCGGTGACGGGGGCGACGAGGAGGGCGGGGCCGAACATGTACTCGTCTCCGATGTTGGCGACGTTGGGGTCGGCGCCGAAGTCCATGAAGAGGCCGCGCAGGAAGGGTGCGCCGGTGAGGTTGGAGCCGCGGCCGAGAGAGTAGATGTAGGGCATGAGCTGGTAGCGGAGGCGGAGGTATTTTTCGAGGATGGGCTCGGCCTCCTTGCCGTAGGACCAGACCTCATTCTGCTTGCGGGAGCCGTGGGAGCGGAAGTTCGGCTGGAAGGCGCCGTACTCGAACCAGCGGGTGTAGAGCTCGGGGTAGTCGTCGTAGCCGCCGACGTTGTCGCGGGCGTCGGATGGGTCGAGCAGGGGCGGGTGTGCGGGGTGGTGGACGGAGGGGAGGTACTGCCAGCCGCCGATGTCGGTCGACCAGAACGGCGTGCCGGAGGCGACGAAGTTGATGCCGGTGGGGACCTGGCGTTTGAGGGTGTCCCAGTTGCCCGAGATGTCGGACGACCAGAAGATGGCGCCGTTGTGCTGAGCGCCGAGGAAGGCATCGCGAGCGAGGATGAGGGCGCGCTGGGGGGTGTCGCGGCGCATGCCGTCGTAGAAGGCGGCGGTGTGGAAGAGGGGAAAGACGTTGAAGAATTCGGTGCCGGGACCGATGTGCCAGAAGGAGCCGTTGGGGGGCAGGTCGGGCTCGGTCTCGTCGGCCCAGAAGGCGTCGAAGCCTTTGCTGATGTAGTTTTCGCGGATGATGTTCCAGTACCACTTTGCGGCTTCGGGGTTGGTGGTGTCGATGTCGGCTCCGGCGCGGTCGTACGGGAGGCCGTTTGTGGGGGTGCCGTCGGCGAGTGCTTCGAACCAGTTGTTTTTGAGCACGGTCGCGTAGAAGCGGGATTCGGGGACGAAGCGCGGCCAGACGCTGATCATGGTGTGGAAGTTCATGGCGTGGAGGTCGCGATTCATACCGGTGGGGTCGGGCCACCTGGCGGGGTCCATGTCCATTTCGCCCATTTTGGTGTAGTGGAACCAGTCGATGACGAGGTCGTCGATGGGCAGGTGGCGATCGCGATATCCGTGGGCGACGGCCATGAGTTCGGCCTGCGAGGTGTAACGCTGCTTGCATTGGATGTAGCCGAAGGCGGACTTGGGCGGGATCGGGGTATCGCCGGTGAGGAGGCGATATCCGGTGTAGATCTCGTCGTAGGCGCCGCCGGCGATGACGAAGAAGGAGACGCGCTGGCCGACGTCCGAAAGCCATGAGGTCTGATCGTTGAAGCCGAAGGCGACGGTGGTGCGGGAGGGATTATCCCAAAGGAGGCCGTAGCCTTTGTTTGTAACGATGAAGGGCACACATACGCTTTGACCGGAGGGGGCGTTGTAGTCGTGGGCGCAGCGGACGACGTGACCGCGGCGATCGAGGTAGCCCTCCTGATTCTGGCCGAGGCCGTAGAAGTGCTCGTCGGGCGGTGTGCGGAAGGTGGCGCCTACCTGGAAGAAGTCGTGGTCGCGGGGTCGGCGGTCGTTGAGAATCTGGGCGTTGCCGTCCTTGTAGTTGGGCACGGACATCTGCCAGCCGTTCATATGCAGGAGCGGCTTGCCGTCGGCGGTGCGGATATCGAGGCCGACACCGGGGGTGCTGCCGTTGAAAAATCTAGCGATGTCGGCCTGGGTGCCGGAGGGTTTGTAGGGCTTGCCTTCGGGAGAGACGGTGGCGATGAGGCGGTCTGACTCGAGGGTGTCTCCGGCGGTGGAGGTGGAGGTGCGCCAGCCGGCCGGGGCGGGGTGGGCGAGGATGCCATAGCCTGGGGCGGCGAGGGCGTCGGCCTTGCGGAGGGAGAGGGTGACGCGGAGGATGTTGGGGGCGTAGGGCTCGAGCATGACGGTAGCGTTGCCGCGCGCGAGGGCGAGCGGCGGCTGTTGTGCGAGCGCTGGGAGGGAGGCCAGGGCGAATGGGAGGAGGGCGAGGAGTTTGCGGGGCAAGAGGCGGGTTTGCGGGAAGTCTGAGGGCATAGGTGGTCGCGATGTTTGCTGGAGCTGAGTGCCACGTACTCGAGGTTGGGACGCGATCCATCGTACGCAGAAAAAGCTTTTAGTGGGAGGAACTTCGGAGGCGGCGGCTTTTACAAGCTGGGCCAGATGTGATGAGATAGCCAACTATGAAACCGAAGAGGGTGGGGCGGGCCCTGTGCGCGATATCGATATCACTATGCGCTTGGGGGAGTGCATGGGGGCAGGCGCGTGACGCGGCGAAGGTGGATGCGTTGGCGTTCCGGCGGGCCGAGCATCTTCGGCATGGAATCAATGCGAGCATCTGGTTTGCGCAGTCGCCGCGAGACTACACCGCCGAGCGGCTGCGGAGCTTTACGACGGAGGATGACATTCGGCTGATGCGCCGGATGGGATTCGACCATGTCCGGCTGTCGATCGACGCGGCGCCGCTGACGGAGTGGGAGCGGAGCAGGGATGGGGTGACTCCGTTCGTGACGGAGCTCGACCGGGTCGTGAAGGCGATCACGGCGGAGGGCATGGCGGTGATCGTCGATGTGCATCCGGAGAGCGACTATAAAGCGACCCTGCTGCATGGCAAGGTCGGGGTGCAAAAGTTCGCCGCGCTGTGGAGGGCGGTGGCCAAGCACTATGCGAGGACGGATCCGGAACTGGTGTTCTTCGAGATGATGAATGAGCCGGAGCAGGACGATGCGTACCGTTGGCAGGGCATCGAGGCGACGGTTGCGCGGGAGATCCGCGATGTGGCGCCCAGGCACACGATCATTGCGGCGGGGGCGCGTTACTCCGGGCTGGAGGATCTGCTGGTGCTGCAGCCGCTGTCGCTCGACGACGTGATCTATACGTTCCACGATTACGAGCCGTTTGTGTTTACGCACCAGGGGGCGACTTGGACGGATCCGGCCGTGGCTCCGCTGCGGGATGTGCCGTATCCGTCGACTCCAGAGAATGTGGCGAGGAACGAGGATCAGGAGCCGACCATGGCGGGGCGGTTCTTTGTGGAGCAGTATGGATGGGCGCGATGGGACGGTGCGCGGGTGGATGCGAGTGTGGGATTTGCAGAGCGTTGGTCGAAGGAGTTCGGGGCGCCGGTGTACTGCGGGGAGTTCGGTGTGCATCGGCCGTTTGTGGACGCGAAGGCGCGGGCGCGATGGATCGAGGATATGCGGGTGGCGCTCGAACGGCATCATCTGGGATGGGCGATGTGGGACTACCAGACGAACTTCGGGGCGGTGACGAAGAAGGATGGCGTGACGACACCGGATCAGCAGGTAATCCGGGCGCTGGGATTGAAGCCGCCGCAGTGAGATTGATTTGTAACGCGCTTAGATCGTGTTGCGGTTCAGGAGAGATTAACGATGAGTTTTCGCACGAGATTGCCCTTTTGGGGCGCTGCCCTGCTCTGCTTGACCGCAGTGCCTGGGAGGATGGAAGCACAGATGGCTGCTCCGGAGTTGGCGATGCAGAGTTACGGACCGTACAGCGGACGATTTCTGTTCGGCGGGCGCGGGCTAGAGAAGCCGTTGCCGGCGGAGGTCCGCATGCTGCAGGCGGATGTACCGTGGACGATATCGCTGTGGTTTGAGGCGGGCGAGGGTGCGCCGGGAAGTGTTCTGCTGGGGGGTGTTGGGGATCCTGCGGACGAGAGCTCGCGGGTGCTGGCGCTGGTGGATGGCCGGCCGGCGCTTCGGTTCGGCGTGGGGAACCAGATGGTTGCGCCGGCTGCGATCGCGAAGTCGGGGTGGCACCAGATCGGGGCGACGTTTGATGGGCAGAGAGAGCACCTGTTCGCGGACGGGGTGGAGGTAGCGGCGGGTGAGCTGGCGTTGGCTCGAGTGATGCCGAAGGTGGTGCTGGCGCCGGTGGCTGAGTCCGATGTGCCGGAACGGTCGGTGGCGGGATTTGAGCACTTTGGCGGCTTAATCGCGGGGTTGGAGCTGACCCCAGGTGCGATGACGGCGAAGGAGATGCGGGAGCGATTCGCGCAAAAGCCAGACTTTTCGCTGGTGGAGTACACGGACGGATCGCCGGCGTGGCCGACGCAGAGGAAGGGGACTTCGGGTTATTTCGAGCCGCAGGATCCGTCGCTGCTCCCACACAGTCGAGCGCCGTTTTCAAAACCGGTGGCGAAGCCGCTTGGACCGGCTCGAGAGACGCTCGAGAGTACGGGAGAGAGCCGGTGGACGATTGCGGCGAACTGGCGGCTGACGCCTGCGCCCGAGGTGAAGTTGGCGGGGAAGCCGGTTACGGGGGAGCAGATCTCGGCCGCAGGTTTCGACACGAAGGGGTGGATGGCGGCGACGGTGCCTGGAACGGTGCTGACGACGATGATCGATCGCGGGGTGTATCCGGACTCGGATTTCGGTTTGAACAACATGGCGATTCCGGAGAGCCTGAACAAGCAGGACTACTGGTACCGGGTGGAGTTCCCTACACCGAAGGACGTGGCGAAGCGACGGATGGGGCTGACGTTCAACGGGATCAACTATGCGGCGGATGTGTGGATGAACGGGAAGGAGCTGGGGCGGGTGAAGGGGGCGTTCATCCGGGGGACCTTCGATGTGAGCGGGATGCTGCGGGCTTCGGGGGAGAATGTGCTGGCCGTGCGGATCTCGCCGCCGCCGCATCCGGGAGTTCCCCATGAGCAATCGATCAAGGCAGGCGCTGGGGACAATGGCGGGCAATTGTGCCTAGACGGGCCGACGTTTGTGGCGACCGAGGGATGGGACTGGATTCCTGGAATTCGTGACCGAAACAGTGGCTTGTGGCAGGACGTGGTGTTGAGCGCGACCGACACGGTTACAATTGGCGATCCGCAGGTTGTGACGAAGCTGCCGCTACCGGATGTTTCGAGCGCGAATGTGACGATCAACGTGCCGGTGCGGAACGCGGGGGATGCATCGGTGACGACTACGCTGACGGCTGCGTTCGAGGGCGTGACGGTGACCAAGCAGGTGACGCTGCCTCCAGGCGAGAGCGTGGTGAAGCTGACGCCAGCGGAGTTCCCCCAGATGCACGTCGCCCAGCCGAGGCTGTGGTGGCCGAATGGATACGGACGGCCTGATCTGTATCACTTGAAGTTACAGATCGGCGGTGGGGGCGGAGGTGGCGCCTCGGACCACAAGGAGCTAACGTTCGGGATTCGGGAGATCACGTACGAGCTGGGTCTGTTCGAGCCATCCGGGCACCTGCGACGTGTGGAGGTTAACCCAACGCTGGCGCAGGAGCGAGGCGAGCAGGTGGTCGACGTGACCCGTGCTGGAATGCGACCGACGGCGGATGGGTTCGCGGCCACACTGACCGCGGCGGGGCTGACTTCTCCGGCGGCGAAGCTGGTGACGAACGAGCCGGGCATGAACGATCTTGTGCTGAAGGTGAATGGTGTTCGGATTGCGGCGCGCGGCGGCAACTGGGGCATGGACGACTCGCGCAAGCGGGTGGGCCGGGAGCATCTGGAGCCGTTCTTCCGACTGCACCAAGTCGCGAACATGAACATTATTCGGAACTGGGTGGGGCAGAACACGGAAGAGACGTTCTTCCAGCTGGCGGACGAGTACGGCATGATGGTGTGGAACGACTTCTGGGCATCGACACAGGACTGGAACGTGCAGCCGGACGATCCACAGCTGTTCGTCGACAATGCGCGGGACGTGGTGAAGCGGTTCCGGAATCACCCGTCGATCGTGATCTGGTGCGGCAGGAACGAGGGTGTTCCGCAGCCGGTGTTGAACGAGGGTCTGATCCAGACGTTTGCGGAGTTGGACGGGACACGCTATTACTCGCCGAGCTCGAACCGCGTGAATCTGCGCGACAGCGGGCCCTATATGTACAAGGACCCGACGTTCTACTACGCGAACAATCGCGGATTTTCGGTGGAGCTGGGGATTTCGTCGATGTCGACGATCGAGAGCTTTCGGGCGTCGGTGGCGGGACCGGATCAGTGGCCGATCAGCGATGCGTGGGCGTACCACGACTGGCACCATGGCGCGAACGGGGACGTGGCGCCGCTGATGCAAAAGATCGAGGAGCAGTTTGGGGCGGCGACGAGCCTGGAGGATTTCGAGCGCAAGGTGCAGATGTTCAACTACGTGGATCATCGGGCGATCTTTGAGGGTTTCAATCAGCATCTTTGGATACCGAACAGCGGGCGCATGCTGTGGATGACGCAGCCGGCGTGGCCGAGCAACATGTGGCAGATTCTGAGCTCGGACTACGACACGCAGGCTTCGTTCTACGCGGTAAAGAAGGCGTGCGAACCCCAGCATGTGCAGATGGATCTGACGAACGGGCAGATTGCGGTGGTGAATACGACCCGTGAGGCGATGGGCGGGGCTACGGTGCGGGCGCGGGTGTTCTCGCTCGACAACCAGTTGCTGCAGACGCGCGAGGGCAAGGTGGATGTGGTTGCCGGCGGGTTAGCAACGCCGCTGCTGCTCGACCTGGCACCGTTGATGGCGGGTGGGAAGCTGGTGCTGGTGAAGCTGGAGCTGATGGATGCGAGCGGGAAGACGGTCTCGGACAACGTGTACTGGTGGGGTGCGACCGATGCCGCCTACCGCGCGATGAACGATCTGCCGAAGACGAAGCTTGAGAGTTCGGCAACGGCGAGGAGGGACGGCGCGGAGACTGAGGTGACCCTGAAATTGACGAACCCGGGGAAGGCAGCGGTGCTGGCGGTGAAGGCCACGACTGTCAATGCGAAGACCGGCGAGCGGATTTTGCCGGCCTACCTGAGCGACAACTATGTTTCGCTGATGCCGGGAGAGAGCCGGACGATTGCGATTCGATATCCGGTGAGTGCCGCGAAGGGGCCGGTTTCGATCGGTCTGCGCGGGTGGAATGTGATGGAGGGAACGGTGCCGGTGAGTGCGGATCGGTGAAGTCTGAGAGGGCCGATCGCTATGAAGGTTGGCGAGGCGCGTGATTTACTGGCTCCGCACGTGTTTAATGGCGAGCGCGCCTGAAGAACGCCCCGGTGCGTGGCAGGCGATGGAACAGACAGACGGGGTCAGAGGAGAGTGAAGGATGGCGATCACCAGCCAGAGCACGGCAACGTTTAGCGGGCCGGATCTTGAATCGACGAACACGCGAGCGATGTCGATTGCGACAATGCTGTTTTTCATGTGGGGCTTTCTTACCTGTCTGAACGACATCTTGATACCGCATCTCCGATCGATCTTCCAGTTGAATTATGCGCAAGCGATGATGGTGCAGCTTTGCTTCTTCTCCTCTTACTTTGTGTTCGCTCTGCCCTCTGGAAAGGTGGTGGAGTGGATCGGGTACAAGCGGGCGATGGTGGTGGGTCTGCTGGTGATGGCTGCGGGAGCGCTGCTGTTTCTGCCCGCGGCGAATGCGGCGTCCTTTGGTCTGTTTCTGGGAGCACAGATTGTTCTAGCGGCGGGAATTACGCTGCTGCAGGTTGCGGCGAATCCGTATGTGGCGAATCTGGGGCCGCAGAGGACGGCATCGAGCCGGCTGAATCTTTCGCAGGCGTTTAATTCATTCGGGACATTTCTGGCGCCGTTCTTTGGGTCGGCGGTGATCTTGAGTGCGATTCCGGCGACGAAGAAGAGCTTCGAAGGGCTATCGGCCGCGGGGTTGCAGGCGTATCGGATGCAGCAGGCCTCGTCTGTGCGGCTGCCGTATGCGGGTATCGCGGTGGCGCTGATTGCGCTAGCGGTGGCGCTGGCGCTGGTGAAGCTGCCGTCGATGAGCTTTACGCAGGAGATCCGGCCAGGGGAGTTTCAGACTCCGACAAACGACAGCGTCTTCCGGCATCCGCAGCTGCTGCTGGGAGCGCTCGCGATCTTCCTGTATGTGGGTGCGGAGGTCTCGATCGGAAGCTTTCTGGTGAACTACTTCGGCCTGCCTGAGATTGGGAATCTTACCGAGAAGACGGCCGCGCTGTATGTGTCGCTCTACTGGGGCGGAGCGATGGTTGGGCGGTTTATCGGATCGGCGCTGCTGGTGCGGTACAGGACCGGAGTTGTGCTGGGAATGGCGGCGATGGTGGCGACGCTGCTGGTCGTGATGTCGATGCTGACGCTGGGGCACGTGGCGATGTGGAGCATCATCCTGGTGGGGCTGTTCAACTCGGTTATGTTTCCGAGCATCTTCACTCTGGGGATCGAGGGATTGGGACCGCTGACCAGCCGGGGATCGAGCCTTATGGTGGCGGCGATTGTGGGAGGAGCGCTGCTTCCGGTGACGCAAGGTTTGATCGCGGATCGCATCGGTGTGCATCATGCGTTCTTTATTCCGGCGATCTGTTACGTCTATATTGCGGTGTTCGGGCTGACGCGAGGCAAGGCTCTGTATGGGGCGAAGACGCCCGCGGTTCTGCCGGTGCCATGAGCTAACGAGAGCCTGCGGGCGACTTACGCCGAGCGACTCTTCCGTTCCCGAGGGCTGGGGGGGCGGTGGAATCGCGAACGATCAGATCGGGGTCGACGACGATCTGCCGGGGCACGGTTTCGCCTGCGATCTGCCGGAGGAGAGACCTGGCGGAGAGGATGCCCATATTGTGCAGGGGTTGGCGAATCGTGGTGAGGGCGGGGTTCTGAAAGGCAGCTGACTGCACGTCGTCGAAGCCGATGACGGAGACATCCTGCGGGACGCGGCGGCCGGCCTCGCGAACGGCCCGTATAGCGCCGATAGCGGAGACATCGTTGAAGGCGAAGATGGCGGTAAAGCGCTCGGGCGCGGAGAGGAGGCGCTGGGTGGCGCGGTATCCGGGCTCATGGGTGGGGTGGTCTCCTTCGAGCTGCGTGACGAGGGCGGGTTTGAGCTCGAGACCGAGGTCGCGGGCGACGTGGCGGATGGCGCGCCAGCGGGTCTCGGTGTCGGAGCTGAAGCTCTGGCCTTTGATGATGGCGATATCGCGATGTCCGAGGGCGTGGAGGTGGTGGAGGGCGAGTTCGGCGGCGCGGCGGTGGTGGAGGGCGATGTTGGTGGTGCCGGGCGGCTCCTTGTGTCCGGAGACGGTGACGGAGGGGACCGTACAGCGATGAGGAAGGAGGGTGTCGATGGCAATGATGCCTTCGACGGAGCGGTCGAGCAGGAGATCCTGGGCGCGGGCGATCATGGCGGCCTGGTGATGATGGCTGACGAGGAAGTGGAGGTATCCGGCCTCGAGCAGGTGCTGTTCGATGCCGCTGAGGACGAGGGTAGCGTAGCCCTCGCTAACCTCGGGGACAAGGACGCCGACGGTCTGGGTGCGGCGATTGCGGAGGGAGCGCGCGGAGAGGTTGGGGCGGTAGTTGAAGCGCTCGGCCGCGGCGAAGATGCGGTCTTGCGTGGACTTTGGAATGGACTGTGCGGCGGGAGCGGCGTTGAGGACGCGGGAGATGGCAGCGGTAGAGAGGCCGAGGTGGTCGGCGAGGGTCTTGAGGCTGGGGGAGGGCAGCGAAAAGGGTTGAGGCGCTGTCGGGGGTGGAGGCAATGCGGATCGATGTTTCCGGGGCACCCTTGGAGTCTGGCATGGAATGGAAAGAAGAACAAAGCGGGATGGAGACTTGACACCTGCTTTCTCTGACGAGCAGTATTTTGCTATCAGGCAAACGATTGCCTGAAGCACAAAAAAGAACAATGGGTTGGCCTGATCTGCCATTGGAGGCTGTATGACTAAGAGTATGTTTGCCAAGATTATCGGCCGCGTAAGCGCGCAAGCTGTTGCGGCGGTAGCCCTTCTCGTGGTTTTCACCGCTCCCGCTTCGGCGCAGTTTCGCGCGTCTATTCAAGGTACTGTGGCGGACCCGGAGGGAGGTGTCATCCCAGCGGCAACGCTGACGTTAACGGACCTTGATACGAATCACGTGATGACGGCCACGTCCAACGACAGCGGCGTTTACAACTTCAACGCACTGCCGCCCGACCATTTCACGCTCACCGCAACGGCAAAGGGTTTTCAGAAGAAGGTGGTCAACAACGTCACGATCATTCCCGAGCAGGCAAACGCGGTTAATGTGCAACTCGTGGTTGGGGACGTTACGACGACGGTGAACGTATCGAGCGATACTCTCCCGGCACTTGACACGGCGACGGCCAACCTCCAAGGAACGGTAAGGAGCAACGATATCCAGCACCTTCCATCGGCGGGGCGCGATGTTTTCCAGCTCTCGCAGCTCGCGCCAGGCGCCTTCGGTGACGCGCAACGGGGAGCAGGCGGGGGCAGCAATAGCTTGCCCGGAACACAGGGCCCTGGTGGATCCAGCGCGACGGAAGGGATCTTCGGCACGGAGAACGGTCCGCAAACCCTTTCCGGTGGGGGTCAGTATGAGACGAACGGGATTTCGATTGACGGCATCAGCACGGTCTCCGCGGTGTGGGGTGGAACGACAGTCATTACGCCGAACGAAGACTCGGTCGATAACGTAAAGATCAGCACGAATGCCTACGACGCGGAGAATGGCCGGTTCAGTGGGGCGAATATGCAGGTCACAACGAAGGCCGGAACCAACAATATTCATGGGAGCTTCTTTTTCCGCGCCAACCGTCCGGGCCTGAATGCATACCAGCGTTACAACGGGCCTGGATCACTGAGCCCCGGTACACCTCAGAGCCGGGGACTTCTGCGGGATACGTCGCGGCTGAACGATATTGGCGGAAGCATCGGAGGTCCGATCTTGAAGAATCGGGTCTTCGCCTTCTTTGCCTACGACACGATCCGGAACAACTCGAGTTCCACGGCGAATGGCTACTACGAGACGTCCGCCTTCGATGGCGCCTCACCGACTGGCTACATTTCGAATAAATTCACAACGTTTGGTGGCCACTCCCCAGTAAACGCCACCTTGATTCCGCAGACGTGCAGCATTGTTGGCCTCATCGAGGGGGTAAACTGCCGGACCATTGCGGGTCAGGGCTTCGATGTTGGGTCCCCACTGAAGACCGCGAAGGGCACACAAGACCAAACCTACGTTTCCTCAAGCAATCCCGGCGTTGGAGGCGGCCTGGACGGCGTTGCCGATTTCGGTTTCTTCCAGACCTCGACGCCCTCCGCCATCACGCAGGTTCAGTACAACGGCCGCGCAGATGCGGACGTCACGCAGAAGGACCACGTTGCCTTTGCGATCTACTGGCAGCCGATTAAGAAGCAGAATATTCAGGGTCCTGCTCGCGGCTACAACCTATGGAATCACAACCAGATCAACGATGCGTTCTCCCTGATCTACAACCATACGTTCTCGCCGACGCTCCTGAACGAGGCACGCGCGAACGCAGCAGGGTATCGTTGGAACGAGGTTACGGATAATCCGCAGGCACCCTTCGGCCTGCCGACCGACAGCGTCAGCAACATCGGGAGCGCGCAGATACAGTCCTTCGGCGCGTCCGGCCCCACTCACCTAAACCAGTGGACCTACGGCTACAAGGATGTCGCCACCAAAGTTGTGAGAAATCACACGATCAAGTTCGGTGGGGAGGCAACTCAACTTCACTACCTGCAGGATGCCGTCTATGCGGCCCGTCCGAGCTTCAATTTCTACAATCTCTGGAATTTCCTGAACGATGCGCCCTTCCAGGAGAGCGGTACCTTCAACCGCTTCACGGGTGTACCTTTCTCCAATCGCTTCGATATGCGTCAGGTGTTGTGGGGCGGATTCGTTCAGGATAGTTGGAAGGTCAGCCAGAACCTTACGTTGAACTATGGCCTGCGCTACAACTACTTCGACGCGCTCTACTCCAAGCAAGGCAATCTGCCGCACGTGGTCTTCGGATCGGGCACCTCTACCTTTACGGGCATCAACCTGGTCCGCGGCGGCAAGACATGGACGCCGGATAAGGGGAACCTGGGGCCCCAGTTCGGCTTCGCGTACAACCCAGACTTCTTCGACAAGAAGATAGTCCTCCGTGGTGGATACGGCCTGAACTACAACCAGGAGGAGATCGCAATTTCCGCCAACCAGTCCTTCAACCCCGGCGACGCGGTCTCTCCCGCCTTCAACCAAAGCACACCGGCGGCGGCCGACCCGCACATCCAATACAACATTCCGTCGGATCCGAAGTCGCTGTTCGGATATGCGCCGAATACGAACACCGTGGCCAGCTATGGCTCGAACGGTTTGCCGACCACCGGCGGGTTCAACCTCATCACGGTTCCCGATCATATGCGCACGCAGCAGACGCATCATTTTTCGCTGGATGTGCAAGCTGACCTGGGCCACCAGATGGTGGCAACCGTCGGTTACCAGGGGAGCCTGGCCAGGCACCTGATCTTCCACCAGAACGCTTACCTCTACGGACAGTACCGTGGCTATGCTTTCAACCCTGCGTCGAACTTTATTGAGCTATTCGGTGACAGCGGCATGTCCAACTACAACGCTCTGCTGCTGGGATTCAGGCACAGCTTCGCGCGCCAGTTTTCCTTGAACGCCGACTTTACCTGGTCGAAGAGCATGGATAACAACTCGGGTCCCTACTATCAGGATCCTTACCCTTACCAATCTCTTTACAGCTATGGCCGCTCGGACTTCAATTTCGGAAAGGCGCTGAAGCTGTATGGCGTCTACCAGCCGCTAATCTACCGTGGCGATCATCAGATACTTCGAACAATGCTGAACGGCTTCAGCGTGAGCGGGATTTATAACCTTCATTCCGGCTTTCCGTGGACGCCGATCAGCAACAGCGGAACGCAGGCATACTACAACGGCAGCGGATATGGCACGCTGCGACCGGCCTCTTACAGCGGTACAGCAGGAAGGGATACCAGCAATTCTGCTTTTATTGCGGCTTCGGGTCCCAGTAGGAATTTTAATTCGAGCAACACCGCTCATCCGGCACTGGCGTACTTCACGCCTCCGGTCTATACGTCGGTGAGTTATCCGAACCCGGTCGTCCAGTTCCCGGTTCCCGGGATTGCGCGCAACAGCTTTACCGGACCTCATTACGAGGATCTGGACGCGACGGTGACGAAGAGCTTTGGGTTGCCGCACGTTCGCTATCTGGGCGAGCAGGCCGGGATCGAGATCCGGGCGGATGCCTTCAATCTGTTCAACCAGACGAATCTGAATATAGGTTCGATCTCCAACGACATCAGCAACCAGAACTTCGGCATTATCGGTAACGCACTTGGCGCCCGCACGGTGCAGTTGCAAGCTCGGTTCAGCTTCTAGGCCGGGCTGTATCGTTTGGGAACGAGAGGGTGCTCCTTCAGGGTGCACCCTCTCCTGTTTCAAAGATTCGCATTCGTCACGGATATAGATTCAGGAGAACGTCAAGCTTGCCGCAAGGCTGGCCGGGCGTGGGGGACAGCATGCTTATGGAAGACAAGACTCGCCTTGCAACCTTTGGAGCAGGACTGCTGCTCGCGGCTTGCCTGCTCTCGGGATCTCCGGTCCGTGCGCAGGAGCAGATTACAGTTGACGCGAAGGCATCGACGACGCCGTTTCCGCACTTCTGGGAGCGGACATTTGGGTCGGGGCGGGCGGTGCTTTCGCTGCGGCAGAGCTATCGGGATGATGTGCGGACGGTGAAGAAGGTGACGGACTTCCGGTCGGTGCGCTTCCACGGCATTTTCATGGACGATGTGGGGCTGTACGATCCGAACGCGATGACGCAGAATCCGGGGCAGGCGGCGGTGGCATTGAACGGGGAGTCTCCGTATAACTTTTCCTACGTGGACCAGATCTATGACGGTCTGCTGGAGATGGGGGTTCGGCCGTTTGTGGAGTTGAGCTTTATGCCGAAGAAGATGGCTTCGGACCCGGCGGCGCTGCATGCGTTCTGGTACAAGCAGAATGTTTCACCGCCAAAGGATTATGCGTTATGGGACGGGATGATTGCGGCGTTTGCGCAGCACCTGATCGAGCGGTACGGGATCGAGGAGGTGGCGACCTGGGACTTTGAGGTTTGGAATGAGCCGAACCTGGACTTCTGGGGCGGCAATCCAAGAATGCCGACGTACTACGAGCTTTACGATCACACGGCGCTGGCGCTGAAGAAGGTGAATAAAAGGATCAGGGTGGGTGGGCCGTCGACCGCGCAGGCTGGATTTGTCGCGGAGTTTCTGGCGCATTGCAAGGCGAAGAATGTTCCGGTGGATTTTGCGTCGACGCACGTGTACGCGAACGATACGGCGAAGGATGTGTTCAAGACGGACGAGCAGATTTCGCGAGACCAGATGGTGTATCGCGCGGTGAAGAAAGTGCATGAGGAGATCGGGGCGTCGGCGTACCCGAAGATTCCGCTGATCTTCTCGGAGTACAACGCGAGCTATGCAAATGAGCCGGACGTGACGGATTCGATTTACATGGGGCCGTGGCTGGCGAACAACATACGGCTATGCGACGGGTGGACGGAGTCGATGAGTTACTGGTCATTCTCCGATGTGTTTGAGGAGCAGGGGGTGGTGAAGACGCCGTTCTATGGAGGGTTCGGGCTCCTGGCGGAGGATGGCATTCCGAAGCCGGCGCTGAACGCGTTTGCGATGCTGCATCAGCTGGGGGATCAGAGGATCAGGGTGACGTCAGAGAGTGCGCTGGCGACGAGGTCGGGGGACGGAGCTATTGCCCTCGCGTTGTGGAACTACGCGCCGCCTTATGGAACCGGAGACAAGTACACGCCTCCGCCTGCGAAGGCGGTTGCGGCGAAGAGTTTTACGGTAAAGTTTGCGGGAGTGCGGAAGGATGCCGCTGTAGTGGTATGGCGGCTCGATGAGGACCATGGCAACGTGGTGAAGACGTTCGATGCGATGGGACGTCCGGCGACTCCGTCCAGGGAGCAGATCTTGTCGCTGCGAGCTGCAGGCGCGCCTGCACCGGAGGAGAAGAGTAATCTGAGAGACGGGGAGTTTCGAATCAGTATTCCTCCTCAGGGGTTGGTTCTCGTGAAGGTGCTGGAAGGGCGATGAGCGCGTGGGTGGAGCGATCTGCTGAGATTGACCCAAAGGGCTGGTGAGGACCGCGAAGGATCGCAAGACGAAGCGGATGATGATGAGTGGTGGGGACGAGTCGAAGAGGTTTACACGGCGCGACGCGTCGAAGCTGATTGGTGGGGCGCTCGTGTCTTTGAGCCCGGCGGTGCGACTATCTGCAGCCGTCCGAGGAGCTGCAAGGGAATCTGCAAAGGGAGCTGCGGCAGATGCAACTCCGTCGGGCCAGGAGGCGCGGCTTACACCGCAACCGTCTGATGTTTCCGGTCTGTCTCCGCTGGAGACGAAGGCTGGATTGACTGCGGAAGACGTGGCGTTTCTGGAGGAGATGGAGCGCCGCGGATGCCTCTACTTTTCGGAGCAGGCTGGACCGGCGACGGGGCAGGTGCTGGATCGCGCGGTGAACCGGACATCGACTGGAGCCATGGATCGGCGGCGTCCGGCAAGTATCGCAGCGACGGGATTTGGTCTGACGGCGCTGTGCATCGCGGACAGCCGCGGATACATGCCGGGCGGAAGAATTCGGCAGCAGGTAATCCAGACGCTGGACTTTCACCTGAACCGGCTGCCGCACCAGCACGGATTCTTCTTCCACTACAACGATGTCACGACGGGACGGGCGCTTAGCTGGAGTGAGGTCTCCTCGATCGACACGGCTCTGCTGATGTGCGGTGTGCTGACCTGCCGGGCATACTTCGATACGGATGCGCGGATCTACGACCTCGCGACGCGGCTCTTTGAGCGGGTGGAGTGGCCGTGGATGATGAACGGCGGAACGACGTTCAGCATGGGGTGGCATCCGGATTCGGGATTCATCTCGACGCGGTGGGACCATTACTGCGAGCTGATGATGATCTATCTGCTGGCGATCGGGTCGCGGTCGCACCCGGTTCCGGCGAGTGCGTGGGATGCATTTGCGCGGCCGCGCATCCACTATGGGCCGTACAACTTCATCTCCGGGCGCGACCCGCTGTTTGTGCACCAGTACAGCCACGCGTGGTTTGATTTTGTCAATGTGCGCGACCGGTATGCGGATTACTTCGCGAACTCGGTGACGGCGACGCGGGCGCACAAAGCTTTCTTGGCGACGCTGCGACGCGGCTACAACAACGATTATTGGGGCGTGACCGCGTCGGACTGGCAGCACGGATATACCGCGTGGGGAGGGCCTCCGCTGATGGGGCCGGTGGATGGATCGGTGGTGCCCTGCGCGGCGGCGGGGTCACTTCCGTTTCTGCCGAAAGAGTGTGTGCGGGTGCTGAGGGCGCTGTACGACCAGCACGGCACGGATGCTTGGGGGAGGTATGGTTTCTGCGACGCTTTTCATCCGTCGCAATACTGGTACGACCCGGATGTGCTGGGGATCGATGTCGGGATTGGTGTGCTGATGGCGGAGAATCTGCGGACGCGTTTTGTGTGGGACACGTTTATGAAAAATCCCGAGCCGCAGGCGGCGATGCTGGCGTGTGGGTTCCGGACCATCTAGCGTTTGCAGCGGTGAGGCTACCAGCCGAGGGTGCCGGGCGCGCCTTTGAACGGGCCGCGAACGTGTGAGGTGATCCATCCGCCGTAGAAGTCGCCAGGCTGCGCCTGCACGCGCTCGCCGTCGACGGTGCACCCGTCGACTTTGCTGGCGTAGAAGGCGAGGTGATCGCGAAGGGCAAGGTAGGCGTTGGATGGGTCGGGGTAGCTCCAGGCGGAGGCTGGGACGATGGGAGTGGCGGGTGCGGGGTCGCCGTTCGGAAGGTGGGCGCCGGTGAGGTCGATATTCCAGTAGGTGGCGCTGCCCTTGAACTCGCAGAAGCTGCCTCGGCGTGACGACGGGCGAAGGAGCTGCATGAGGATGTCCGGCTGCGGGATGTAGAAGACGGGCGGGTGGCTGGTTTCGAGGATGCGCAGGGCATGCGTGGTGTCGGCGAGGACGATGCCGGCGTGGGTGATACGCAGATGCCGCGGCGTGGCTTCGAGGCGGGGAGGCCGGGGGTAGTCCCATACGGACTCGGTTAAGCCGGCGGCAGATTTGGATGACATCGAAGGCTCCCATGTGGTCAAGGTTAGACTGCTGCTGTAGGAGATGGCGAGGTTGCGGTGTCGGCGATTCGATCTACAGAGAAGCGGCTGGATGAGATGAACAGGTTGGGGGATATGTTGCACTTCCCGGCCGCGGTGAATCTGGGCGCGACGATGAATGTGATGGCGACGATCGCGGTGACATGGTGGATCGGATCGCGATATCCGCAACCGTATGCCGTGCTGGTGTGGATCGCCCTCGTGCTGGCGTTGAATCTGCTGCCGGTGCTGGTGTTGAGGCGGTCGATGCAGCCGGATGAGCCGATGCGGCGGTTGGGCGAGATGGACTTTGTTCGCGATCAACACCGATTTTCGGACTGGGTGTATCTTGCGGCTTCGGCTAATATGGCGTTCTGGATCCTTCTGGCGTGGAGCGTCTTTGCTGTGCGGAGGAGCGGTGCAACCCTAGGGGCAATGGAGGCGGTGGCGTTCCTGGCGACGTTCTCGCCGGTGCTGTTGCGTCCTATGCTGCGTGAATCGTAGTCACGTGAGTCGTAGTTATTCGACGGGTGCTGGGCCGGCCTCGATGAGGGTGAGGAGGCCGGGCTCGTCGAGGATGGGCACGCCGAGGCTGGTCGCCTTGTCGAGCTTCGAGCCGGCCTCTTCGCCGGCGACGAGGTAGCTGGTCTTCTTTGAGATGGAGCCGGAGACGCGGCCGCCGGCGGCTTCGATCTGCCCCTTGGCGGCCTCTCGGGTGAGCGTCGGGAGGGTGCCGGTGAGGACGAAGGTGAGGCCTTCGAGGGTGGTGGTGGTGACGCGCTTTTCCGCGTGCATGGTGAGGCCCGCAGCTTTGAAGCGCTGGATGAGATCGCGATTGTGGGGCTCGGCGAAGAACTCGACGAGGGCCTGGGCGACGCGTGGGCCGACCTCGTTGACGGCTTCGAGCTGCTCGGCGGTGGCGGCCATGAGGGCGTCGATGGAGCCAAAGTGCTGCGCGAGGAGTTGCGCCGTACGCTCGCCGACGAAGCGGATTCCGAGGCCGAGCAGAACGCGGGGGAGCGGGGCGGATTTCGAGCGTTCGATCTCGTCAAGCAGCGCCTGCGCCGATTTTTCGCCGATGCGCTCGAGCTTGAGCAGGTCCTGCTTTTTGAGGTGGTAGAGGTCGGAGAGCGTGTGCACGAGGACTTTGCGTCCGGGGGCATGGGAGGGCCTCCCTGTGTCTTGGGCGTCGGCAACGGACTGTTCCTCTTCGCTGGTCTCTGACTCTGGATCGGCTGTGAGCGAGCCGGATACCTGGCCTAGGAGCTGCGCGACCATCGCGTCGCCGAGGCCTTCGATGTTCATGACTCCACGAGCGGCGAAGTGGAGGAGTTCTTCGCGCAGGCGAGCGGGGCAGTTGGCGTTGATGCAGCGCCAGTCCACTTCGCCCTCGGCGCGGACGAGCACGCTGGCGCACTCGGGGCAGTGGGTGGGAAAGAGGATCTCCTGAGTCCCGCGCGGGTGCTTGGGATCCTCGACGACCTGAACAATTTTGGGGATGACGTCGCCGCCGCGTTCGACCTCGACGAAATCGCCGATGCGAACGCCGAGGCGGGCGATCTCGTCTGCGTTGTGGAGGGTGGCGCGGCTGACGGTGGTCCCGCCGATCAAGACGGGCGTGAGCGCGGCGACGGGCGTGAGCTTGCCGGTTCGGCCGACCTGGAAGAGGACGCCTTCGAGGCGAGTGATGCCGGCGCGTGCCGGGAACTTGTAAGTGATAGCCCAGCGGGGCGCTTTTCCGGTGAAGCCGAGGCGGCGCTGCCCGGCGACGGAGTCGAGCTTGATGACGACGCCGTCGATCTCGTAGGCGAGGGTGTCGCGAAGGGGCTCGGCGGCGGCGATGAAGGTGATGATCTCGTCCACGTCCTTCGCTTGGCGGGCGTGCTGATTGACGCGGAAGCCGCATGTCTTCAAAGCTTCAAGCGATGTGGACTGGCGAGGAAGAAGCGGGCTGCCAGCGGGATCGAGGAGGAAGTAGGCGTAGAACTCCAGCCGGCGCCCAGCGACGATGTTGGGTTCGAGGGTGCGGATGGTTCCGGCGGCGGCGTTGCGCGGGTTGGCGGCGGGGGCCTGTCCGGCGGATACGCGCTCCTCGTTGAGCTTGCGAAAGGCAGACTGCGGGAGGACCACTTCGCCGCGGACTTCGAAGGTTTGTGGGAGGCCGGCGGCGCGCAGCTTCGCGGCCGAGATGCTGAGGGGGACGGAGCGAATGGTGCGGACGTTTGAGGTGACGTCCTCGCCGACCGTTCCGTCGCCTCGGGTGAGGCCCCGGAGCAGATGGGCGGAGCCGTCGACGTGCTTTGCCGCGGGTGAGCTTCCGGCGCGGGGACCGTAGTGCAGAGCGAGCGAGAGCCCGTCGAGCTTGAGCTCACAGACGTAGCTCGGGTGCTCGGTGGATGGGAGAGCGTCGCGGACCCGTTGCTCCCAGGCGCGGAGATCGGCCTCGTTGTAGGCGTTATCGAGCGAGAGCATGGGGCGCGAGTGGGACGTTTTGAGGAAGCCGTCGCGAGGCTTGCCGCCGACGCGCTGTGTGGGCGAATCGGACGTGAGGAGATCGGGGTGCTCAGCCTCGAGGGCCTTCAGGCGGTTCATGAGCTTGTCGTACTGGGCGTCGGTGAGCTCGGGTGCGTCAAGGACGTAGTAGAGGTGCTCGTTGTGGCGGAGCTCGTCGCGGAGGGCCTGGATCTGCTGGTCGGGCGTGAGTGCGGTGGGCATGGAGGGAGAGTACGGAGATTATAAAGAGCGAGGCGGTATGCTGGGCTGCGGAGACCACGAATGGAACCGGTGACACACCTTTTGACAGGCGCGTGCCTGGCGCGGGCGGGCTTTAACCGAAGGACGGCCTACGCGACTTTGGCGATGACGCTGGCGGCGGAGATACCAGACCTGGATGTTCTGTGGTCGATACGTGGGCCGGTCGCCGGATTTGAGCATCATCGCGGATGGACGCACAGCTTTGTGGGTCTTCCTTTGGAGGCGGCGGTGGTCGTGGGGGCGGTCTGGCTCTGGCATCGGTGGAAGCTGAAGCGGCAACGAGAACGGACGACGGTTGCCGGGGGCGAGGTGCAGCCGGGGCGTAAGAGGGGGGAGACGCTTCCAGTCCGGTGGGGGCTGCTGTCTGTGTTTGCAGCGATCGCGCTTCTGAGCCACCTTCTGCTGGACTGGACGAACAACTACGGTTTGCGGCCGTTCTTTCCGTTCAATCCGCGATGGTATGCGGGGTCGTTTGTATTCATCTTCGAGCCGTTGATGTTTTTGCTGCTGCTGATCGGGCTCCTTGCGCCTGTGCTGTTTGGCCTGGTGGGGAGCGAGGTCGGGGTGCCAAGGGAGCGGTTTCGCGGGCGTGGGTGGGCGATCTTCGCGCTGGTGTCGATTGCGGTGCTGTGGGGCTGGCGCGGGTGGGAGAGGATAGCGGCGGAAAAGCTGGTGCTGGGCGGCGATTATGGAGGGGTGGAGATCTTGCGGTCGACGGTGGGACCCTATCCAATTACGCCGTTCCGGTGGCATGCGGTGGTTGAGACGGGGGGTTTCTACCAGATGGCGACGATCGACACCTGGAACGGAAGGGTGGAGACCACGGGGCAGGAGGATGTCTTCCACAAGCCTGCGATGACTCTGGCGGCGCTGACGGCGAAGCGCAGCTGGTTGGGACAGGTGTACCTGGACTGGTCGCAGTTTCCCCTGGTGACCGATGGCGGTCCGGACCAGAACGGGGTCTCGAAGGTGACCTTTCGCGATCTTCGCTTTATGTACGATGTGTCCGTGATCCACGGGCGCGAGTCTCCGCCGCTGATGGGGGAGGCGTCTGTGGGCCAGAACAGGCAAGTGGTGCGGATGGAGATGGACGGCCGCGTGCAGAAGTAGGCGACGACGCCGGTTCACCTGGTGAAAGTCTGAAGAGAGACAGGTTGACCCGTGGGCCGCCAGACCTGAGAATCGAGGCTGGCGCGTGATCTGAGCCGCGTCTTACCCAGAGGCTTCCATGTCCGCCTATCTCATTCTTCTGCTCGCGATTCTAAGCCGTATCCTTCCGCACGCGTTCGGTACGACGAGCGTGAACTTCACCGCTGTTGGCGGAGGTCTGCTGTTCTTTGGATCCCGCCGGGGTCGATGGCAGGCGTTGTTTGCCGTGGTCGCGATGGCGCTGGCGGATTACTACCTGACGGTGTACGCCTACGGGTTCCCGTTCCATCTGCGCGGATACCAGGTGACGTGGGCCTGGTATGGCGCGGTCTGCCTCGTTGGGTACGGTCTGTTGCGGCAACAGCGGTCGGCTCTCCGGGTCGGAGCGGCGGTGCTCGCGTCGTCGACTTCCTTCTTTATCTTGAGTAACTTTGTGGTGTGGGCGGGTGGCGGCCTGTATGCACACAGCCTCGCCGGGCTTGGCGCTTGCTACGTGGCGGCGATTCCGTTTTATGCGAACGATGTGATGTCTACGGCGGTGACAGCTGGCGCTCTGTTCGGGCTGCCTGTGCTTGCGAAGACTATGGTTCAGAGCATGCGTGGGGCGCAGAGTAACGATCTTCGCCTGGGGTAGATTTCTCGCGCACAGGGTGCTTAATAGAAGGAAAGAGAGGTCGCCGGGTGCGGCCTTTCCTTTGCAGGGGAGGGCCGGTTACGCGGTCTCGTCTTCTTCTTCGACTGGGAAGCTAGTTCCGCGGCGACGGTCGAAGAGGCGGCGAACGACATACGCCAGCAGAGCGAGCACCAGAAGTCCGACCCCGGCCAGAACGAGTCCAAGGTGCCGGTGGAAGGCGACCGTGACATCGTGCACGATGGCCTGTCCGAAGTAGCGGGCGATGGAGGCGAAGATCAGGAAGCGGATGAATTTGCCGCAGAAGATAGCCGTAGCGAAAAGCAACGGCCTCATCTCGAAGACACCGGCGGCGAGCTCAAAGAGTTTGAGCGGCATGGGCGGCGGAACCATGGACGGGATCATGATGACGAGGAACTCTTGCCGCTCGAAGCGGTCGCGAAGCTTCTCGTAGCGCTGCCGGTTGATGCGTTTCAGCAGGAAAAGCTCACCGCCTGCACGTCCGATGTAATAGGGGATCAGACTTCCGAAGGCCGATCCGAGGGCTGCGACAAAGGCATACAGCAGAAGGCGCGACGGGTTCCCTGCGACATAGCCGACGAGCACCAGATCCATGGTGGGCGGGATGGGAAAGAAGGCAGAGTCGATGAAGGAGAGTCCGCCGAGGCCCCAGACGCCGAGCGGCTTCAGAGCTGCTGTTACGAAAAGGCTTGCCTTGTGGATCCAGAGCAGTGGGCTAGCTTTCACGGAGAGCCGCCGCCGGGATCGTTGCCGGCCGCAGTTGAGCCGCCCGAGTGTTCGGTGCGCCCGGCCAGGAGGTCGAGGGCATGCGGAAGCAGGGGAAGGATCGCTTCAAGCGAGGCTACGGCGCCAGCGGGGCTGCCGGGCAAGTTGAGGATCAGCGTGGATCCCAGGGTGCCGCAGACAGCCCGACTGAGGGGCGCGAAGGGGGTCTGCTGGAGACCGGAGGAGCGCATGCGTTCCGAGAGGCCTTCCACCAGGCGCTGGCAGACGATTCGCGTGGCCTCCGGGGTGACATCCCGCGGGGCGAGACCGGTGCCGCCAGTCGCGACGACCAAGTCCGCGTCGGCGGCCTGACGGCGCAGGGCGTCGACGATCTGATCCAGTTCATCGGGGACGGTCTCCATCGCGGGCGCGGCGGCACCGGCTGCCTGGAGACGGGCGGCAACGGCGGGGCCGGAGAGGTCCTTTTGCCGGCCATTGAAGCAGCGATCGCTGACCGTGATTACGGCCGCCCGAGTCCCTGGGGGGAAGATCTGGTTCACGCGAGTAGTTTACGTTGTGGTGCCCTGCGGGTGCGACGATGCTGGGCCGTGCCGGCGCTTTGGCGGGCCGGGATGAGAAGATAGAGGAGGCTCCTTTTATCGTTTTCCTACCCGCAGCTTGCGACGGGGCGGAAGGTGAGCAGGGACCCGAAGCCGTCTGAGACCGTCTCACCTATAGCCTCGATGCCGATTTTAGAGACACCGCCAAACCCGGCTGCGCCGACTACTCCCGCAAAGGTGCGAACCGGCAGGTTTGGCGAACTCGAAACGCATGAGCTGATTCATCTTCTGGATACGCTCGATGACGAGCGGGCCAAGTCGCGTTTTCGCGAAGCCATTTACATCTCGGTGATCTTTTACTTGGCGGTAGGCTGGTTCATCTTCTACGGTCCGCAGGTGTTATTTCACCAGCCGCGCCTGATCAATCCGGCGGACGTGCTGAAGCAGCGCGATAAAGAGCTGACTTATCTGGATCTGCCGAAGGATGTCGCGAAAGAGCTTCAGCATAAGCCGACGAAGGTGGTAAGCGACCGCGATCGGACGCAGCAGGCCGTAAAGCCGACGCTGGACCGGAAGACTCTGGAGCAGTTGCAGGCGATGCGACGGGCAGGGGCTCCGGGGGCTGCGGCAGCAGCAAAGCTGCCGAACGCGCCACAACCGACGGCACCGGAAGCGCAGCCGCAGGCTCAGCCGCCGCCGCCACAACCGCAACCGGTGCCAACTCCGCTTCCACAACGGCCGCCGGTCCAGCAAGCGGCCGTCGATGCTCCACGACCTGCGCCGACCCGTCCAAACTTCGGGCAGACAGGCCAGAGCGCCGGGGATGCGATTCGGCAGGCAACGGAGCAGGCCTCCCAGAACCGTGGGCAGGGCGGCGACTACGGGGCCAATCTCCCGGTGACACACCAGGGCCTGAACACGGGTGTGGATGTGCTTTCGGATACGATGGGCGTTAACTTCGGGCCTTATCTCAACAGAATTCTGCGCGAGATCAAGGCTACATGGTTGCCGCTGATTCCGGAGGAGGCTCGGCCGCCGCTGAACAAGCAGGGCGAGACCCTGATCCGGTTCACGATTTTGCCGGATGGACGGATTGGCGCGATGTACCTCGATGGCTCAACGCACGATGATGCGATCAATAAGTCGGCATGGGGATCTATCACTGGCGTGGGTCAGTTCCCGCCACTGCCGAACGAGTTCCACGGGCCGAACCTTGAGCTGCGTATCCACTATCTGGTTAACAAGAATCCAGAATAAGAGGCCGACCATATCGCGCCCCGGACAGACCTCTGACGTTGCCGCGCGTGAGGCGATCGAGCGCCGCCGCCAGGCTCGTGGACTTATTCTGCTGGCTGTTGTGGTGCTGATCTTCAGCCTCGTCCGATTCGGTCTCGATCGGGTGTTTACACCGGGCTGGTGGCGGCTCTGGTGAGGTTGACAGAGGCAGCCGATGCGCTTCATCGACTGGTAATTGTTGCCGGGCCGACGGCGAGTGGGAAGTCCGCGCTTGCGCTGCGGCTGGCGGAGGAGTTCCACGGCGAGATCGTGAGCTGCGACTCGGTCGCCGTCTATCGTGGGATGGAGATCGGGACGGCAAAGCCCCCGATCGCCGATCGCGCGCTGGTTCCTCATCATCTGATTGACGTCGCCGATCCGGACGAGGCCTTCACAGCGGGGGTCTACAGCCGACTGGCGCGCGAAGCGGTGACGGGGATCACGACTCGCGGGCGGCTGCCAATCGTCGCGGGCGGGACCGGTCTGTATCTGCGCGCGCTGATCGATGGGCTCTTCCCTGCACCGACGGTTGTGCCTGAGCTTCGGCAACGGCTGCGACGGACGGCAGCGAGGAGGGGCGCCGGATATCTGCACCGTCTGCTGCATCGGCTCGACCCAGGCTCGGCGCGCGCGATTCACCCGAACGACACCCCGAAGATAGTGCGGGCGCTCGAAGTGACGCTGCTAGCGCGCAAGCCGATGAGCGAGCAGAGGGAGCGGGGTCGTGAGGGGCTGGAGGGGTACTCCGTTCTGTGGATCGGCCTTGCACCCGAACGCGCCGATCTGTACCCATGCATCGACTCGCGCGCGGCGGCTATGTTCGACGGAGGCCTGGTGGAAGAGATGGAGCTTCTGGTGGAGCGGTATGGGCGCGAGTGCAGGGCGCTCGGGTCTCTGGGGTATGCCGAGGCTGGGGCTGTGCTTCGCGGCGAGTTGACGCGCGATGCGGCCGTCAAACAGGCTCAGCAGGGACACAGAAATTATGCCAAGCGCCAAGGAACGTGGTTCCGCCGGGAGCTGGAGATGCATTGGCTGGCGGGCTTTGGGAGCGACCCAGAGGTGCTGGCCGAAGCTAAGAGCCTCATTGCCGGACACCTCCAGGCCTGACTGCCGTGCTTAGATTGGACGAACGACGAGATCGTCCGCGAGGCGAAAGCGCACGATCGATTCGCTCGGGATCTCGATGTCGCGGTTGCCGGTTAGGCCTGCGACGGCGGTTTCTGCGCCAGCACCGGCGAGACCGCCGACCAGCAGGCCGACGCCACCGGTTGCGACTCCGCCGATCAGCATACCGAGACCGGAGCCGCCGCCGATGAACGCGGCCGAGCGCTTGCCCTTCCCTCTTTTCGTGCGGGTCAGGTCGCGTGTGTCGAGCGGGTAGCGGGTTCCGTTGAGGGTCATGGTGGTGAGCCGTAGCTCAAGGAGGGAGGCACCCTTGAAGTGCCCGCGGCGGTGCGACGCGTCGATGATGCCAGCGACCGGAGTTCCCTCCGGAACGAGGACACGATTGTTTGCGTCGGCTACCGGCTCGACGACCTCGCCGTCGAAGTGCTCGCCAGCACGGCTGGACTTGACGCTGATGTGCTGGTTGATTCGGATGGCGAGGTTTGTGCCCGCGGGGATGTTGACGTCGGCAGGACGAACGATCGGGGCTCCGCCGGCGACCGCGGTTTGAGGTTGCGAGGGAGGCTGTGAGGCTGCGGAATACCCGGAAGCGTTGCGGGCTGCGTTCACGGGAACGCCGGCGGATGCGGGATAGTGTGCAGCGTTTGCAGGTACAACACCAGGACTGGAAGGCACGAAGCCGCTACTTGCGGCGGGGGCCACCGTGGTCGTAACCGTGTGCCCGCTCTGCCCGGGAAGGGGCGGCTGCACGGTGGTTGTCGTGGTGACGCCGCTCTTATCCACCGAGACGACCTGTTGCGTCTGGCCGGTGGCGGCAGCCTGTTGCCGGGCCTGCTCGAGAGCGGCATCCCCCTTAGACTTGCAGCCGAAGAGAAGAAGAGCGGCGAGGCCACAAGCGGTTGCGGTGGCTTGAAACTTGGTTGCGTGCATGGGTTTCCTCGATCTTCTTTAGGGAATACCTGGTTGGTTTGTTACGCCATCCCACGAAGGTTGAATGGGCTGTTGAGAGGGAAGACTGGTTGCTGGAGAGAGGTTTACGATTGAGCCATGACCACCGCTACCGCCGCCCGCCCGCAACTGGCTCACCTGACGAAGCAGATCGACGAACTGAAACAGCGCGGGACCTTCTTCAAGCTGCGCGTGCTCGAGGACGAACAGGCTCCGGTCTGCACCTACGACGGGCGACGGGTGATCAATCTGGCGTCCAACAATTATTTAGGTCTATGCAATCATCCGAAGCTGCGCGAGGCGGCGATCAAGGCGACCGAGCGCTTCGGTGTGGGGTCTGGCGCGGTGCGGACGATAGCCGGCACCATGCGCATCCACATGGAGCTTGAGGAGAAGATAGCGACCTTCAAGGGGGTCGAGGCATGCGTCGTCTTTCAGAGCGGGTTTGCGGCAAACGCAGGCACGGTTTCGTCGATCCTGGGCAAGGATGATTTCATCCTGTCGGATGAGCTGAACCATGCCTCGATCATCGATGGGGCGCGGCTGAGCCGGGCCAAGGTCAAAGTTTTCCGGCATAAGGATGTCGCGCATTGTGAAGAGTTGCTGCGGGAGGTGTCAGGCGAGCCAGGGCACAAGCTCATCATCACCGACGGCGTCTTCTCGATGGATGGGGATATTGGGCCGGTCGATAAGCTGGCCGTGCTAGCGGAGGAATACGGCGCGATCATGATGGTCGACGATGCGCATGCAAGCGGCGTTCTGGGACGGAACGGCCGCGGGTCGGTCGACCACTTCGGCATGACGTCCAAGGTCGATGTGCAGGTAGGCACGCTGTCGAAGGCCATTGGAGCGTTAGGTGGATATGTCTGCGGCAGCCGCGATCTGATCGACTATCTGTATCACCGGGCGCGGCCGTTTCTGTTCTCGACCTCGCATCCGCCAAGTGTCGCGGCGACTTGCATCGCGGCGTTCGATTTGCTGGAGAGCGAGCCGGAACGGATTGAGCGGCTGTGGTCGAACACGGAGTACTTTCGCGGACAGCTCGAGGCGGCAGGGTTCGATGTCGGCGGGCGAACGACGCCGAAGAGCGAGACACCGATTACCCCGATCATCATCGGCGATGGGCGGAAGACGATGGAGTTCAGCAGGGGGCTGTTCGACGCTGGTGTGATGGCGACCGGGATCGCCTTCCCGACGGTGCCCGAGGGTAAAGCGCGAGTGCGAACTATTATGACAAGCGAACATACGCGGGGGCAGATCGACCAGGCTCTGGAGGTTTTCACCTCGGTGGGAAGGAAGATGGCCGTTCTTGCATAAGGGATGACGCCCACGGGGCCCAATTTAATCGCGTTGACGGAAGACGATGTCTCCGCCGCAAGTTGTGGAGTGGACCCGACCGAGCATGAGAGCTCCGCCGAAGGGTGTGTTTCTGGACTTCGACCGGGTGCTCGCGACGTCGTAGTGCCACTCTTTGGAAGCATTGAAGATCACCAGATCGGCACGGCTCCCGCGTGTGAGCGCGCCATATTCCTTCGGCAACACAAGGGCCGCGGGATTTGTGCTCATGAGAGTTACGATCTTCGCAAGCGGCATGCCGTGTTCGCGGTGGAGCACGAGGAGAGCGAGGCCGAGCGCGGTATCCAGGCCGGTGATGCCGTTGGGAGCACGTTCGAACTCAACCTCTTTTTCATGTCTGGCGTGGGGCGCATGGTCGCTCGCGAGACAGTCGACCGTGCCGTCGAGGATAGCCTCGATTACGGCGAGACGGTCGCTCTCGGAGCGCAGCGGCGGGTTCATCTTGGCGTTGGTGTCGTAGTCGCCGACCGCGTTCTCGGTAAGGGTGAAGTGGTGCGGTGCGACCTCGCAGGTGACGCGGAGACCTTCACGCCTGGCGTCGCGGATGGCCTGGAGGGCGCGCGCTGTAGAGACGTGTTGCACGTGAAGATGCGGCTGTAACCCTTCCGATATTTCGATCTCGCGCAGAAGCGCGATGTCGCGTTCGACGATGCCGGCCTCGGCCTCGATCGGCATTCCCCGAAGACCGAGACGAAACGCCACGGGACCGGCGTTCATGCTGCAGCCTCCGGTGAGGCGCGTATCTTCGGCGTGCTGCGAGATGGGAACGCCGCAGCGGGCTGCAGCGATGAGCGCCGAGCGCATAACGGCAGCGTCGAGGATAGGTTTGCCGTCATCCGTAAAGCCGACTGCACCGCCCACGTCCCGGAGTGTTTCGAAGTCGGTGAGCGTTCCACCCATGCTGCCGACCGTTGCGGCCGGCATGCAGAATAGGTTGACCGCCGCACCGCGATCGGCGTTCTGGATCCATTGCGTGGTGGCGATTGAGTCGTTTACCGGGACGGTGTTGGGCATGGCGACGACGGTGGTGAAGCCTCTGGCCGCAGCTGCCGCGGTTCCGGTCGCGATGGTCTCCTTGTAGGTCTGTCCGGGTTCGCGGAGGTGAACATGAATGTCGACCAGACCTGGCGCGACCACCAGACCGGATGCGTCGATTGTCTCCGCATCCTGGACATCGCGAAGGGTGCCGGGCGTTTCCACGGCGGCGACCAGGCCCCCGCGCAGAAGGAGATCACGAGGGGCATCGATGCCGGCCGCTGGATCGACGAGATGGCCGTTAAGAAGGAGGATATCTCTCATGCTGCGCCCTCCGGGTACGGCTCTGGCGCGAGCGCACGAACGAGCAACGCCGAACGGATCGCAAGCCCGTGGCGCACCTGGTCTTCGATCGCGGAGTTGGGCCCATCGGCAACCTCGCCATCGATCTCGAGACCACGGATCATTGGCCCCGGGTGCAGGACGAGAGCGTGGGGCGCACCCGACGACAGGCGTTCCTGGCTGAGTTGGTACTTTGCGATGTAATCAGGGAGATCCAGGTCGAGGCCGACGAGCCGCTCACGCTGAATGCGCAGCATCATGACGACCTGCGACTGCCGGAGAGCAGAGTCGAAGTCGCGCTCGATCTCGAGGCCGGCGCCGAGGCCGAGTGCCTCCATGGGCAGAAGCGGATCGGGTCCGCAGAGGATTACGCGAGCACCCAGGCGCGGCAGAAGCATCGCGTTCGATCGGGCGACGCGGCTGTGCAGGATGTCGCCAGTGATCGTAATGGTGAGGCCGTCGAGGGTATGGGCGTTCACGGCTATCGCATCAAAGCTGGGCAGACGGGCGAGCATGGTGCGGAGATCGAGCAGCGCCTGCGACGGGTGCTCGTGCATTCCGTCGCCGGCGTTGAGTACGGGAAGGCCGGTGGCGCGTGCCAACAGGGATGGAGCTCCGGAGGACGGGTGGCGAAGGATGATGCACTGAGCACCGAGCGCGCGCAGGGTAAGCCCGGTGTCTTTGAGGCTCTCGCCTTTCTCGATCGAGGACGACTTGTCGCTGACTAGGGTCGTGGTCACCCCGAGCGACTTGGCTGCGAGTTCGAAGGAGGTGCGGGTGCGGGTGCTGGACTCGTAAAAGAGGAGAGCGACGCGACCTCCGGCGAGTCTCTGGGACCGCTCTACATGGGGCATCGCCTCCAGCTTCGCCGTCAAGGTCAGGATCGCGGAGACCTCCGGAATGGTGAGGTCGGCGATGCTGACGAGAGATCCGGGGGCGTAGGTCGGAGCGTAGGAGATAGGGGGAGCGGTCATGAGCTCGTGCGCTGCCTACTCCGTCACTTCGACCAGCAGAACCTGATCCTGGCCGTCGACTTCATTCAGCTTGACCTCGATGATCTCGCGGCTGGATGTGGGTACGGAGCGGCCGGTGAAGGTGGCTTGAATCGGCAGCTCGCGATGTCCGCGATCGATCAGAACGAGCAGCTGAACGCTCTTTGGCCGGCCCTGGTCGAAGAGGGCGTCGAGAGCCGCGCGAATAGTGCGGCCGGTGTAGAGCACGTCGTCGAGAAGGATGATGTCGCGGCCGGTGACATCGAACCCGATCGCGCCCGCATGGACGACCGGACGGGGACCCTGGGTGGAGAGGTCATCGCGGTAGAAGCTGATGTCGAGGACGCCCGTGTCGACCGGATGTTTCTCGATCTTCTCAAGCAGAACGGCCAGACGCTGCGCCAGAGGAACGCCGCGACGCTTGATGCCCACGAGGCCGATGTTGGCGGTGCCTTCGTTCTTTTCGGCGATCTCGTGCGCGAGCCGAACCAGGGTACGTTCGATCTCGGAGGCCGACATGAGGCGACCTTTTTCTCGGAGTTTGGGGGTTTGGGCGACGCCGGTTTCAGTCATGACGATTGCGCTGATGATAACAGCGTGTTCAGGCTGCCGGTGCTTCGTCCTTCAACCTCCCCCGGCGGATGGAAGGATCAGACCGGCCGCTTACGCCGGACCGTCGCCATGCCGCTGAGGAGACCACCAACGGTGGAAAGCGCAACGATCAGGAGAGCGAAGATCAGGAGCCCCGTGAGCATGACACCGGTGCGGAACTCCTGCGAGAGCAGCTGTTGAACCATGCTGGCGGGGGCGGGATTGGCCGCCATGGCTCTTTCCACCTGCTCGTGCATGCCCCGAGCCATTTGCGCGTCAAAGGCCGCCATGGAATGGAGGCCGAAGCGCGCGACCATGCCGACGATAGCGAGCGAGACAGCGAGAAAGAAGGTCATCAGGAGGCCCACCGAGAGACCGATGCGCGCGCCGACAGAGGCATCCATACGGAGCGAAGGCCGGCGGCGGCGGTAGATTCCAGTCGCGACCGAAGCGGCGCCAAGAATCCAGAGCAGGCTCATCAGGGTGAGTGCCGGAACGTACGATGCGACCCCAAAGAGCACTGCGCCGACGATCGCGACGAAGAGTGCGGATTGCAGAGCGGACTTCCATTCCACTTCGGGGGCCCTGGGCGGAGGCGCATGTCCGGTCGTGGGGGAGTCGCTCGATGCAGCTTCCGTCATAGAGTGGGCTATATGGAGCTGCGGAGCCCCGCATTGCGGGCAACAGAACGACGCGCTTCCGGGATCCAAATCCGCTCCGCACCGGTGACACTCTTCCTGCATGCCCTGAAGCTACGCTCTTACTTTGAGCACATCAACCCGGGGGCCCTTCGCAAACGGAGCCTACTGGCTTGATTCGTGTTTGTCGCCGATCGAGAGATGTCCGGGGAGATCAAGCGCGACCAAGCCTAATTTCGTTCCGCTGCCATCTTGCTCCAGGGCGACGATGTGCTGATGCTGCTGCGATCCGGCCTTCAATTGAAGTTGCTTGGAAGAGTTGCTGCCGGCATGGAAGTCGGAGTGCCGGTCAGTATCGCAGGTCAAACCTTCGGGCGTATGGGTCGGCGTTCCGACTGGCCTGCTGTCCGAGCACAGAATCACCCCGCCGAAGCGGCCAAGGGCATCCCTGTAGAAGGCCTGAACCTTCTCAGGGGAGTCTTCGGTGCGATAGCTCACTGCCTTGACGCGAAACTGAAAGCTGCCGAAGCTCATATTTACGTCTGCCGCGGCGTTATCTTTATCATTCTTCACGAGGGTTGCTCCGGGATAAATTGGCAGGCCGATGCTGCTCTGCACTGCAGCATCGTTTGTCTTAACCTGCATGCCGCCGAAGGGGGTCGCAATTTTGACGTTGTCGCTGTCGCCCGTTTTATGCGAGTCCACGCGGCATCCGGTCGCTGCAAGGCTGCTAACAAAGGCCAGCAGGAAAAGAGTTTGCTTCACGCTCATACCAGAACCTCTCTTTGGGTCAGTACGCCGATCCCGGGCGGAAAGTTCGTGTGGGGACTGCCGATCACGATAGCGTGCTTCGCCCAGAGTGGAAAGTGCTGATTGCAGCCGAATGGGGCCTATACTGTTGTGGCCGGGCGCAGATCGAGCAGACGCCGGGAACGGAGCTTGGCATGGCTCACCAGTCGCCGATCCGCACATCTACGTCTACGCCGCGTTCGGTGATACCGGACAAGCTGTATTTCCGGATTGGCGAAGTTGCCCGATTGTGCGAGGTTCCGACCTATGTGCTGCGCTTCTGGGAGAGTGAGTTTCCGCAGCTGAAGCCGAATAAGGGTGGGACGGGTCAGCGGTTGTTTCGCCGCCGCGATGTGGAGATGGCGCTCAGGATCAAGGGCCTGCTCTATGATGAGGGATACACGATTCCTGGCGCGCGCCAACTGCTGAAGGGCGAACAGAAGCAGAGGGAGCCCGAGCTTCCGCTTGCCCCAGAGATACCCCATGCCGTACTGACGGAACAGCTTTATCAAGTTCGCATGGAGTTGAAGGAGTTGTTGGCGATGGTCTCCGGGACGGAGGCGGCGAAGAGGCCGGCGCTGGCTCGTCAAGCGTCTGCGCGGACGCCGCTGGAGCCGCAGGCTGAGAAGCTTTTCGAGTTCGATAAAACGTAGGATCAGACCGGAAAGGGTTGAGAGACGGATGAGCAACATGGCTGAGGACCGGAAGGCGGGGGAGGCAGAGCCGAAGTTCGTAACTGAGGCTTTCGGCACCGATGAAGAGGAGAACTACGGCGAGGAGCGTGGTGGAGTCCCGATCCGTTGCCAGTTCTGCATCGGCCAGAGTTTCAGGCGATCCCGTTTGCGGAGTGATGACTTCAGGTCTCTCCTGCTGATGCGCTACCCGGTGCGGTGTCTGCGCTGCAGCCAGCGTCAGCTCGTCAGTTTCACCATCGCCGGCATCTCGCTCGCATCCCATGTGCCGCCGCAGCGAAGGCGGCGCTCGATGCAGCAGAAGGCTGCTGGACAACGGGACTCTGGTGGAAGACCGCCGACCAGTTAACGTGCTGATCCGGTTAGAGGGCGATCCAACCCCTGTGAATAACTCAGAGGGAGATCGATCCAACAACGATCCAGAGCAGCAATCCCTGCAGCAGAGGACGTAGGCCGACCTCTCGAAGCGTTGTGCGGGTGATTCCGGTGCCGATCAGGAAGAGAACCACGGTGAGAGCTGCCTTGCCGAGCTGCGACAGCGCCGCAAAGAGCGGCTTGGAAGCAGGCAGGTACCGCGGCACATAGCTCGCTAGAATCGCGGCCACGCAGAAGTACCCGATGAACCACGGCCAGTTGATGCGCGTTTTGCTCTTTCGGAGCGTGGACGTGGCGATGGCCAGAGGAACGATCCAAGCGCCCGTGCCAGCTTCACGGTTGTTCCTACGGCGAGTGCGACCGGGCCGTACTTTGCGCCCGCACCGACAACGGAGCTCGTGTCGTGGATCGCCAGGGCGGCCCACAGCCCGAACTGCGTCTCCGTAAGATGCATCGCCCATCCGATCGCCGGGAACAGCAGAAGCGCGACCGAGTTCAGAACGAAGACAGTTCCGAGCGAGACAGCCATCTCCTCCTCGTTCGCCTGAAGAATTGGTCCCATTGCCGCGATGGCGCTGCCTCCGCAAACCGCGGTCCCGAAGCTGATGAGTAGAGACTGCGTGGAATGTACGCGGAGGAGCTTTCCGAGAAGGACACCGAGCGCAAGCGCAAACGTGATGCTGATGGCCGTGTACACGAATCCAGATCGCCCGGCGTGGACGACCTCCTGCAGGTTCATTCCGAAGCCGAGGCAAACGACCGCAGCCTGCAGGAGAAATTTCGAGAGAGAGCGGCTTTCCACGTGGAAGTGGTGCACGGTGGTGAGCCCAAAGAGAAGTCCGGCAGCAAGAGCGAAGGGCGGGGAGATCAGGCCGCTTGCCGACAGGATAATGCCGATGTAGAAAAGATTACGGATCATTCACCCTAAGCATGGCCTTTGTTACGTGCTGCTGTCCATGGCGATGTGCGTTCCCGCGCATGCCTGAGCCAATGCGTCTCCCCTTCGATCTACGCTTGGATCTACCCCCGGATAGAATGGGAGGCGAATCGTGAAAGGGCTGCGGCAGCGGGCAGCCCCGAACAGATCGCGCGTGTCGACACCCTCTAGCCCACTTCCGATAGCCTCTTCAAGCTCCGCGGCTCCGCGACGTTTCGGATTCTTGCGACCTTCGCACCAGCACAGTGCGAGCTCGGCAACGATTCTTCTTGGCGGGTTCGCTCTGTTGTCGCGACTGATCGGCCTGATCCGGGATAAGTACATCGCGCACACTTTCGGAGCTGGCCCCGGGACAGACGCGTACAACGTCGCCTTTCAGTTGCCTGACCTCATCAACTACCTCCTGGTTGGCGGCGCCGCTTCCATCAGCTTTGTGACCATCCTCAGTCGATATCGTGAGAGCGGAGAGCACGAGGCCGGCGACCGCGCGCTCTCGGTCATTCTGAACACCATGCTTCTGGTGCTCGGAGCGGCAGTCCTCCTGGCCGAGTTCGCGGTTCCCTTCTACACCCACCGCTTCTTCCCTGCCGGATCCGAGCAGGCCGCGCTCTGCACGCACATGACGCGCATCCTTCTTCCCGGGCAGATCTTCTTCTTCGCTGGAGGTGTCCTTGCGTCGGTGGCGCTGGTTCGCAAGCAGTTCACCTACCAGGGAATCTCGCCGCTGGTGTACACCCTCGGCATCATCCTTGGCGGTTTACTGTTCGCGCGCTCCATCGGCATCCCGTCGCTAGCGTGGGGAGCTCTGGCCGGATCGATTGCCGGTCCATTCCTTGTCAATGGATACGCGGCACGGCGCGCCGGTGTCTGGTACCGCCCCATCCTGGACTTTGCGGATCCCGGCCTGCGCGCCTGGGTGCGCCTGTCTCTGCCCCTCATGCTGGGCGTGACGGTCGTCTTCATGGATAACATCATTCTCACCTGGTTCGCCAAACACTCGGTTGGCGACATCTCCCGGCTGATGAATGCGAAACGCCTCTTTACGGCGCCCATGGCCATCCTTGGGCAGGCTGCCGGCGCGGCTTCGCTGCCGTTCTTTGCATCCTTGTACTCGCGCAATCTTTTCGTCGATTATGCGAGCGCGGTGAACCGTTCCGTCTCGCGCATCCTGGCCGTTGCCGTTGTTTTGAGCGCCGCGATGTTCGCCCTTGCGCGTCC
>JAABVA010000243.1_pt1 | contig 71350 bp, 50 predicted proteins | sample 5560331 | NCBI WGS metagenome assembly JAABVA01 (sample SAMN12812661, study PRJNA571458) | rock metagenome | isolation source: Antarctica rocks | place: Antarctica: Victoria Land, Mt New Zealand sud | collected 2016-01-07
AGGATGCGCCGCGCCTCCGGGTCCGTGACCCCACTCAGATCAAGATCGTCCAGCATCCCTGCTCTACTCCACCGTACGCCTACTCAGTGGCCCCAGTATACCTGCCCCCGTGTTTTTAGAGTGATACCCTGGAGCGCCCCGATGACCCCGACGATCGTAGCAAACAACATAGTGGGACTCAACATCGGTAAGGTGATACTCCAGAGGCGGCGCCACCCCGACGCGCCGTCGACGTCGGCCGCATCCAGGATCTCCGATGAAATCGTCCCCAGGCCGCCGGTGAACACGAGGAACGTGAACCCTACCTGTTGCCAGACCGAGGTCAGGACAATCGTGACCATCGCCCACCCAGGCGAGGTCAGCCACGGCACGGGGCCGATGCCGATCAGGCCGATATAGTAGTTGATCGCGCCCAGTTCCTTGTTGAACAGGTAGGCCATCACGACCGAGATCGCGGCCCCCGATGTGATCAGGGGCAGGAAGAAGACCGACCGGAAGACATACCGGAGCCAGCGCGCCATCTTACGCCGCATCCCTAGCGCGAGCGCCAGACCCAGGACGACCTGGAGGGTGACGTCGAGCGCCACGTAAATGGCCGTGTTGCCAAAGCTGACCAAGCCCTCCGGATCGTTCCAAAACCGCACGTAGTTATGGAACCCGACGAACTGCGCCGGGGTGATGACATCCCACCTAAAGAGGCTGAGGCCGAACGAGAACAGGACGGGGCCGGCCGTGAAGACCAGGATGCCCGCCACCGTCGGGAGTAAGAAGAGGTAGGCGAGGAGAGCTTTGCGCCGGGCTATCCCGGCAAAGCTCTCCTCCATAAGCCACCCGAGGACTCCCCGCCGTTTGCGGGCGGGATAGAGCGTGTCGGTCGTGGGTTGCGTGATCCCAGATCGCATTTCCTGCTTCCTCGCTTGCCTACCGGGCCTGCCACCCCAACCCCGGATGCCGAGGATATGGTCGTGGTGGCGCGTGTCACCTTATCGTCGGGTGACGGGTCTCAAGCACTACTGGCTGCTGCCGTTGTAGATGCCCTCAAGTTGCTGCTGCATGCTGTCCAACGCCTGCTTCACCGACATGCCGCCCGTCAACGCCAGACCAGTATACTTGTCCAGAACGTTCGCCTCCTGCGTGTAGTACGGCGGAGCCGGTATCGCGCGCGTCCCGCCCCGATCGAGGGTGCTGTAGAACGCCTGCCAGTGCTTTGGGCCGGTCGGCGCGTAGCGCGCCGCGGTCATCATCGAACGCCGCGGGGGCGTCGAGAAATTGCCGACGAACTGCTTGTTCACGGAATCTCGGCTGATCGAATGCTTGTAGAACTCCCACGCCAGGTCCTTATTCTGGGAACTCTTCAGCATGATATATCCGACCACTCCGAAATGCGACCGTTGCGTCCGCCAACTCGGAAAATACTGCACGTCGAAGTCGGTCGGCTTCATGCCGGCGGCGTTCAACCCCCCGGCCCAGAAGCCTCCGCCCGGTGTCATGGCCAACTTCTTACTGGCAAAAAACCCTTGTAGCGCCCCCCCACCATTGACTGAGGGTATAGGGGCGATGCCTTCCTTCGTCAGCTCAACCATGAATTCGAGAGCATCGCGGCACGCCTGGTTGTTGGCCGTCGGCGCGCCCCAGGTGAACCCGCCGCCACGTCCCTTCGCGGCCGGGTCGCCCTTGTAGAAGGTGTCCCACAACCAGGAGCCGCCCGGCGAGCGGCTGAACTCCAGTAAATCACCGCCCGCGGCATCGATCCAGGGTGTCCAGCTACCCCATAAACGGACGACCCAGCCGTAGCCGAAGGTCGTGGTGCGCCCATGGCTGTCCTTCTTGGTGACGGCTTTGGCGATCTTGTAGAACATGTCCTTGTTCCAATTGGCCGGGGGAGAGCCGAATCCGGCTTGCGCCAGCAGGTGGGGCGAGTAGAACATATCGACGGCGTTAAAATCCTGGGGTAATTGGTACAGATGCCCCTGGTACATCATGGCCTCGACCAGCGCCGGGTGGACATCGGCGAAGTATTACTTCAACTGGTCCCGATCGCGCTTGACGTAATCGTCGAGCGGGAAAGAAAGCCCTTTAGCCACGCACTGCTGCGTACCCTCGGTGGCGACGTAGGTCAGATCGGGCGGTTGGCCTGCCGCGATCATGGTCAGAAGCTTACTGACCAAGCCGTCCCAGTCGTTGGATTGGATGCCGATAAACTCGATGTTGACGCCCGGATGCTTCTTTTTGAAGGAATCGAATATGCTCTTGAACTGCGGCGAGAGGGTGCCGCCGACAGCGACGCGGAGGGTCTTCTGCGTCGTACGTAGGACGAGGGGCGCAATGTTCCGCGCGCTGGCGATGGTCGCGTTCCCGGTGAGCGTGGTCGCCGCCGCCGCACCCGCGGCCCCAACCCCTAATTTGTGCAAGAAATCGCGGCGCGAGTGAGTTCCCTGGATGTCGTCGTTCATCGTCCGAATCTCCTGTTAGACAAGTCCATCCTGCATGGGGCCCATGCAAAGGAAACAAGCGGTCCATGGGTCGGTCACGGGTACACTATCCGCTTTCCGGCAGCTTTTCCCCTTCTCATCCCTCCTTCCCCCACCGACCGGGCAACTCCGTCGCATGTAGCGCCGTTCGCGCGGCTTCAGGCACAACTATACGCGTATAGTTGCGCCCATTATAGGGTACTATATTCGTATAGTCAAGCGGGGTATAATTGCGGCAGGGCCATGTAGTTCTCGGCGACGACCGCACGGCCCGCACTCCCACCCATGTGGATTGGGCCGTCAGCCCAATCCGCATGGGATGGGGTGTGGAGGAAAACTACATAGCCCTGTAATTGCGGGGAGACGAGTTCCACGGGACGCGAGAGGCGAGGATTGTCGACAATGAGTAAGGCGGTGACCATGCGCGATATCGCACGCGCGGCGGGTGTGTCCATGTCCGCCGTCTCTCACGCGTTCCATCGGCCTGAGGAATTATCACCCGACCTCCGGGAGCGGATTCTGCGGTTGGCGGGTGAGTACGGTTACACCCCCGACCCGCGCGCGCACGGGCTGCGCAACGGCACGAGCAACCTCTTCGCCCTCGTCGTCGCCAACATCACCCACCATTATTTCGCGACGGTCGCCAGCGCGGTCCAAAACGCCGTCAGCGCCCAGGGCTATCGCCTCGTCATCCTGGATAGCAAAACCAAAGACGGCGAGCGCGACAGCTTGGAGGCGGTACGCCATGAGCGGATGGCCGGCGCCATCGTGGACTCGTATCACCTGGGGATGGGGGACGTCCAGCGTATCCTCGGCGCGCGGCCGGCCGTATTCGTGGGCGACGCGGACGAGCGGTTCGATGGGCTGCATGTACGCGTGCCCAATTTCGCGGGTGCTTATGCGGCCACGACATATCTCGCCGAAACCGGGCGGCGCCGTATCGGGCACATCACGGGACCGCTGGAGATCGCCGGGGCCCGACGGCGCGCGGACGGGTATCGTCGGGCGCTCGCGGACTACGGCCTGGGGCCACCGATCGAGGCGTCGGGGGATTTCACCTATGCCACAGGCCGGCGTGCCATGCTGGACCTACTGGCCTTGCCCGAACCGCCCGACGCGGTCTTCGCCGCGACCGACGCCATGGCAGCGGGAGCCTTGGGGGTGTTGCGCGAACGCGGTATTGCCGTCCCGGATGGGATCGCCGTCGTCGGCTTCGACAACGTCGAAGAAGCGACGTGGACTGTCCCGTCTTTGACCACGATCGATCAACCCGCGGCTGCCATCGGAACAGCCGCTGCGGCACTCCTGCTATCCGTCATGCGGGAGCCAGACTTCAAGGCCAGCGTCGATGTCGCGTGCGAACTGGTTAAGCGCGACTCCGCATGATTATCTCTACCTCTACACAGATATCGTCTCCAACGTCGATCGCTGCTGGCGACGGAGGGGGGCCGCCACGGGCCATAGTACGCTCACTGTGACGGACAGACCCATGAGGAGGTGAGCATATGGGGTGGGAGCTCAGCATCAACGGCGACACCTTCGTTGCGCCGAGTCGCGAGGAAGTGCGTGGTTATCTAGCGCAGGCCCGCCAACCAGAGTTTCTTGAGCTATGGTTGGCCCGGGATGATGACGACAACGACCAGGGGGCCATGAGTAACGACCAGGGGGCCATGAGTCTCCTGGCGAACGGAGACCATGCTTGGCTGATGCATCTGCGCCATCACGACGGCGACGCGGGCTTCAGCTCGCGCAACCCGACGTACGACGGGCCGCCGGATGCGACCGCCTCATTCCGGCTCAGCAATGGTCAACTGGATACTTACCCGTTGGCGTGGACAGTATCCAGGGAACGCGCGTTGCAGGCGATCGAGCACTTCCTCGTGACGGGCGAACGGGCGCCCTGGATCACCTGGCATGAAGATTGAGGCATGCCCCTCCATACTATGGCTTCACTATGGCTTCCGCCACTCACCGTGCTCTCCTGCAAACAAACACGAGCGGGACGCGATAGGCGCGACCTCGAAGCGACTTTTCACAGACCCTGTCCAGGCCCGCAGGCCCGCCCCCAAGTTGACGAACCGTCGCGCTGCTGCTACACTCGCTACACACGGCGCGAGGCGCGCCACGACACGTAGCGGGAGGTGCGGCATGAGTCGGGTAGCGCGCGTCGGGGGACCCGGGGTGGCCGGGATGTCCGGTGCGGCGGCGGAGCCACAACTGAAAGCGGGCGCGCTCAACCTCAGCGAGGCGACGGTGACGGGCTTGTCCAACATGGCGCCCGCGATGAGCCTCTTCTTCAGCGTCAACGTCATCGCGGGGACGATCGGCGCCGCGATCCCGTTCGTCTTTATCCTGGCCATGCTGGGCATCCTCGCCACGGCCAACACGCTCTCGCAATTCACGCGCATCTATCCCAGCGCCGGCTCTTTCGTCACTTTCATCACGCGGGCGTTCAACCCGACCGTCGGGGCCGTCGGGGGCACGTTCCTCATCGCCGGCTACACCTTGGCGGCGGCCTCCGTCTACTCTGTGGTCGGCGGGTGGACGGCCGACGTGCTGCGCCGCGACCTGGGCGTCACCGTGCCCTGGCAGGCGCTGATGATCGTCGGCATGGTGTTGATGGCCGCCCTGCTGGTGGTGGGGGTCGAGGTGTCCACGCGCGCGGCCCTCGTGCTGTTCCTGTTCGAGACGACGGTCCTGCTGCTGCTCGGCGCCATCATCGTCGTGCGCCAGGCCGGCCACCTCTCCGCGACGCCGTTCGCCCCGCCGTCCGGCGCCGGCGGCCTGTCCGGTATCGCCACGGCGTTCGCCCTCGCCATCTTTGCGTTCGTCGGTTGGGAAGCATCGGCGCCGCTGGCCGAAGAGACCGACAACCCGCGCCGCAACGTGCCCATCGCGCTCATCACCGGCGTGGTGATCCTCGCCGCCATCTACGTCTTTGTCACCTATACCGTCGTGATCGGCTTCGGCTTGGGGCGCATCGCCACGCTGGTGGCCGACCAGACGGCGTTCTCGACGCTCGCCGCGACCTACCTGGGTCCCCTGCGCGGGCTCATCGACATTGCAGGGGTCACCAGCATCCTCGCCGGCACGCTCGCGCTCTCCAATACACAGGGCCGCATCTTCTTCCACGGCGGCCGCGTGCGCATCTTCCCCTCGATCCTGGGGCGCGTCAACGCGCGCTACCACACGCCGGCCATCGCTATCGTGACCTACATGGCGATCGGGACGATCATCGTCTTCGCCGCGCAGGCGTGGCTCGGCGCCGCCCGGTTGCCTAACGATGCGTTCAGCATCTTCGGCGACCTCGCCACGTTCGGCACGCTACCCCTCATCCTGATCTACGGCTTGACCAACATTGCGCTGATCGTCTACACGGCGCGCGGCGGCGCGCCCGGCGCCAACCCCCTGACGCACTATGTCCTGCCGGCCGTCGGGGCGGTGCTGCTGCTGGCGCCGGTGTGGAACTTCACGCAGCCGGCGTCGCCGCCGTTCGATCGCGTCGTGGCCTTGACCCTGGCTATCTTCGTCATCAGCGTCATCTACGGGTTGGCGGTCGTGCGACTCAACCCCACGGCGGCGGAGCGGGCCGGGGCGGCGTTCGGCGGCGAGGGCGCGCCGGGGTAAGTCGAAGAACTCTTGTGAGGGACATGGGAAGAGAGCAGCATGGCCGATAGGGATGCGCTCATCCAAGAGATGACGGCGGCGCTGGGGCCGCAGGGGGTCATCTCCGAGCGCAAGCAGCTGCGCACGTACGAGTGCGACGGGCTGACTGGCTATCGCGTCGTGCCGGGCCTCGTGGTGTTGCCGGAGGACGCCGAGGGGGTGCGGCGCGCCGTTTCCATCTGCCACGAGCAGGGCGCGCCTTTCGTGGCGCGCGGCTCGGGGACCGGCCTCTCCGGCGGGGCGCTTCCGGTCGAGGAGGGCGTGCTGATCGTGCTCGCCAGGATGCGCCGCATCCTGGAGGTCGACCTGCCGAACCAACGGGTCGTGGTGGAGCCGGGCGTGATCAACCTGTGGGTGACCGAAGCGGTCGCGCCGCACGGCTACTACTACGCCCCCGACCCGTCCAGCGGGCTTGTCTGCTCGATCGGCGGGAACGTGGCCGAGAACTCTGGTGGCGCGCACTGCCTCAAGTACGGCTTCACCACGAATCATGTGACGGGCCTGGAGGTTGTGCTGGCCGACGGCGCGACCGTGCGCCTCGGCGGCGGCAAGGCGCCCGACCCGCCGGGTTACGATCTGCTCGGGGCCTTTGTCGGCTCCGAGGGCACGCTCGGTGTGGCCACGCGCATAACTTTGCGCATCGTGCGCAAGCCCGAGGCCGTGCGCACTCTGCTCGCGGCCTTCCCAGGCGCCGACGAGGCCGGCGCGGCCGTCTCGGACATCATCGCGGCCGGGATCGTGCCGGCCGCCGTGGAGATGATGGACGCCCTGGCCATCGAGGCCGCCGAGGCGGCCGTTCACGCTGGCTACCCTGCAGACGCGGGGGCTATCCTGATCGTCGAGCTCGACGGACCCGCCGCCGAGGTCGCGCACCAGTTCGCCGCGGTCGAGCGCATGTGCGCGGGCGCCGGCTCCTCCGAGATCCGCATCGCGCGGGACGACGAGGAGCGCGCCCTGTTCTGGAAGGGCCGCAAGGCCGCCTTCGCGGCGGTCGGGCGCATCAGCCCCGACTACTACGTGCAGGACGGCGTGATCCCGCGCACCGCGCTCCCGGTGGTGCTGCGCGAAATAGCGCGCCTGGGCAAGGCGCGCGGCCTGCGCGTGGCCAACGTGTTCCACGCCGGCGACGGCAACCTGCACCCGCTGGTGCTCTACGACGGCAAGGTCGCGGGGCAGGCCGAGGAGGCCGAGGAACTGGCCGGCGAGATCCTGCAGACCTGCCTCGACTACGGGGGCTCGATCACCGGCGAGCACGGCGTGGGGTACGATAAAAAGAAATATATGCCCCGGATGTTCTCCGCGGCGGACCTGGATACGATGCAGTTGGTGCGCTGCGCCTTCGACCCCGCGGGCCTGTGCAATCCGGGCAAGGTGTTCCCCACGCCGCGTCTGTGTGGCGAGGTTCCCGGCCCCTACCACGCCCACCCGCTCGAGGCGGCGGGCCTGGCGGAGCGCCTGTGATGGCGACCAACCTAGGGGTGGCGCCGCTGGCCGGCTTGCGGGAGATCGTCGGCGAGGAGCACGCCCGCGCGGCGATGGCGGGCGACGCCGTCGACGGCGTGCGTCCGCGCTTCGTGGTCGCGCCCGGCTCGGTCGAGGAGGTCGCCGCGGTCATGCGGCTGGCCCACAGCGCCGGCCTTGCCGTCGCGCCGCGCGGCGCCGGGACGAAGCTGGGGTGGGGTAACAGGCCATGCGAGCTCGACCTGATCGTGAGTACGAGGCGCCTGGATGGGCCGCCCGAGCACGCGGTCGGCGACCTGGTGGTGCGCGCCGGAGCCGGCGTGACGCTGGAAACGCTGCAAGGGACCGTCGGCCAGGCGGGGCAGCGGCTGGCCCTCGACCCGCCCGAAAAGGGCGCGACGCTCGGCGGGATCGTCGCCGCCAACCCCTCGGGCCCCCTGCGGCTGCGCTACGGGACGGCGCGCGACCTCCTCATCGGCGCCACGGTCGTGCTCGCCGACGGCATGGTAGCCAAGGCGGGCGGCAAGGTGGTCAAGAACGTGGCGGGTTATGACCTGTGCAAGCTCTTCGCCGGCTCGCTCGGCACGCTCGGCATCGTTGTCGAGACAATTTGGCGGCTGCACCCAGTCCCCGCCGCGCGACGTACCGTCGTCGTCGAGGTGGCGACGTCCGACGAGCTCGGCCTCGCGGCGCAGGACCTGTTGCATGGGTCGAGCCCACTCGTCCTCGACGCCCTGGACGTGCGCTGGGATCCCCAACCCTTCTCCCGCGCGCGGGAGAGGGAGGCAGGGGGTGCGGGCTCCTTGGCCGTCCTGTTCGAGGGCATCGAGCCCGGCGTCGTCGCGCAGGCCGAAACGGCGGAGCGGCTGCTGGCGCGTTTTGGCGCGTCGCGAATTACCACGACGGAAGAGCAAGACGCCCTCTGGCGCGCGGCGAGAGCGTACCCATGGCATGGGCAAGGAGAGGGCTACGACGTAGGGCTAAAGATAACGCATCCACTCGCCGCCCTACCCGATATACTCGGCAGCATCGTGGAGTTGGCTCGCGCGCACGGTATGGTCGCGCGCATAACAGGGCATGCTGCGACCGGCGTGACGTTCGTGGCCCTATCTGGTAGGAACGTTGGATCTGTCCCTACGCTACTCGAAGAACTGCGCGAGCGCGTGGCGCGAGCCGAGGGCAGCGTCGTGGCGCTGTGCGCGCCACCCGACATAAAAGAGAGGATCGACGTGTGGGGGCCGGTCGGGGACGCGCTGCCGCTGATGCGACGGGTCAAGGAGCGTTTCGACCCCGACGGCATCCTCAACCCCGGGCGCTTCGTGGGGGGTATCTAACATGGGAGGGGAGCCGGGAGGGATTCGGGACAACGGTGCGCGGACGGACGGTGCGCGGGAGCCGGCTCACGAGCGCGCCGCGGCGCAGGCCGGCGGGGCGGACCATCCGCTCGACCTCGCGCAGGCCGTGGGCATCGACAGCGCGCGAACGGCCCGGGCGACGGTGGGGCAGGGGCGTCGCGAGAGCGGCAGCTCTGTCGCGCCGGCCTTCGACGGGCGCCACCCGCCCGCGCAGGACCTCGTCGACGACTGTGTGCATTGTGGCTTTTGTCTGCCCTCGTGCCCGACCTACGTCTTGTGGGGCGAGGAGATGGACTCGCCGCGCGGGCGCATCTACCTGATGAACGAGGGGCTGCAGGGCGAGGCCATGGACGATACGATGACGCGCCACTTCGACCAGTGCCTCGGCTGCATGGCCTGCGTCACGGCCTGCCCCTCGGGCGTGCAGTACGACAAGCTGATCGAGGCCACGCGGGGGCAGGTGGAGCGCCGCTACCGGCGCACCCGAGGGGACAGGCTCTTCCGGCAACTCGTCTTCAGCCTATTCCCCTACCCCGAGCGGCTGCGCCTACTCCTGCCCGGACTCGCACTACATCAGAAGCTGCAGCTGCGCTCCCTGCTCGACCGTCTCGGCCTCGTTCAGCGGCTTCCCGCGCGCCTGCAGGCCATGGAGTCGCTCGCGCCCGACCTGTCCGGCGCGCGGGAAAAGACGCTGGCCTGGACCCCCGCGCGGGGCGAGGAGCGGGCTAAAGCCGGCATGCTGCTCGGCTGCGTGCAGCGAGTCTTCTTCCCGGGCGTCAACGCGGCCACGGCGCGCGTGCTCGCCGCCGACGGCTGCACCGTCGTGGCCCCGCCGGGGCAGGGCTGCTGCGGCGCGCTCTCCATGCACGCGGGGCGCGAGCAGGAGGCGCAACGCTTTGCCCGTCGCACCATCGACATATTCCAGGGGCTCGGTCTCGACACGGTCGTGGTCAACGCGGCCGGCTGCGGCTCCTCGATGAAAGAGTACGGCTACCTCTTGCGCGACGACCCCGATTACCGGGAGAAGGCCAGGCGCTTCTCGGAGGGGGTGCGCGACGTCTCGGAGTACCTGGCCGAGCTTGGGCCGGTCGCGGCCCGCCACCCCGTGCCGCTGACGGCGGTTTACCACGACGCCTGCCACCTGGCGCACGCGCAGGGCATCAAGCGGCAGCCGCGCGATGTACTCGAACAGATACCCGACCTGCTGCTGAAAGAAGTGCCGCGCGAGTCGGCGATTTGCTGCGGCTCGGCCGGCATCTACAACATGGTCGAGCCGGGTCCGGCCATGGAGTTGGGCGAGCGCAAGGCGCGCAACGTGCTCGAGGCTGGCGCGCAACTGCTCGTCACCGCCAACCCCGGCTGCCTGTTGCAGATCCGCGCCGCCCTCGCGCGCACGGGCCGGAGCCTGCCCATGGCGCACCCGGTCGAGGTGCTCGACGCCTCGATTCGGGGAGAGCCGGTCGAAACGCTGCTGCGGTGAGGGCCGATGGAACACGACCTCCACGAGATCCTCGCCGCCGCGCTGGCGGCCGCCGATCCGGGCGCGGCCGTGCGGCGCTATCTGCGCGTCGAGGGCGGGACGATCATCGTCGATGGCCAGAGGATCGAGGCGCGGCGCGTCGTCGTGCTGGCCGTCGGCAAGGCGGCCGCGGCCATGGCGCGGGCGGCGCTGGACGTGCTCGGCGACCGTGTCGACGGCGGGCTCATCGTGACCAAAAGGGGCTATGACCTATCTTCCCACTCCCACCTCCAAGGAGAGGAGGTGGGAGCGGGAGGCGCCAGGGCGGATGCCTATTCTCGTGATGTGTTCGAGACGCTGATCGCGGGCCACCCTGTTCCCGATGAGGGCAGCCTGGAGGCGGCGCGACGGGTCGCGCAACTGGCGGCGGGACTCGGTGAGGGCGACCTGTTGTTGGCGCTCGTCTCAGGCGGGGCGTCGGCCCTGCTGGCCGACCCTGCCGGGGACATCGCGCTGGAGGACCTGGCTGTGCTCAGCGCGTCATTGCTGCGCAGCGGCGCCTCCATCGGGGAGATAAACGCGGTGCGCAAGCACCTGGCCGTGCTCAAGGGCGGCGGCCTGGCGCGATTGGCCGCCCCTGCGTCCATTGCCGCGCTCTTGCTCTCGGACGTCGTCGGGGACGATCCCTCCACCATTGGGAGCGGACCCACCGTCCCCGACCCCACGACGCTGGACGACGTCTCGGCGGCGCTGCGCCGCCACCGCATCGCGCCGCCGGGGCGCATCGCGCGCTGGCTGGATAGCGCGCCGGAAACGTCGAAGCCGGGCGACGCGCCTTTCGAGCGCGTGACGAACGTGGTCATCGGGAGCAACCGGCTGTCGGCCGAGGCCGCCGCCGAGCGGGCGCGCGCGCTGGGCTACGCGCCGCTCGTCCTCTCCACGCTCGTCACCGGGCCGGCGCGCGCGGCTGCCCTCTTCCACGCGGCGATCGTCCGCGAGGCGATCCAGTCAGGCCATCCGCTGCCCGCGCCCTGCGCCCTCATTAGCGGGGGCGAGGCCACCGTGGTGGTGCGCGGCGCGGGTAAGGGCGGCCCCAACCAGGAGTTCGCGCTGGCATTGGCCGTCGAATTGGCCGGGGTCGAGGGGTGGGCCGCGCTCGCCGTCGACACCGACGGCACGGACGGCCCGACCGACGCCGCGGGCGGCCTCGTTTCGGGGGCCACGGCGGCGACCATCCGCGCGGCCGGTATCGACCCGGCCGCGGCGCTCGACGCCAACGACGCCTATACCGCCCTGCACGCCGGAGGAGCCTTACTCACTACCGGCCCGACGGGCACCAACGTCAACGACCTGCGCGTCGCGCTCGTCGACGTCACGACGGCGCCGGACGACAACCCTGGATAATGTACAGGCAAAACGTTCTGGACACCGCCCGGCTAACGTCGAGGCGGCGCGTTAGCCTGCCGCGCAAGATGGCGCCCGGGAGGGGTCCGGGCCACCTGCTGGGTATACGAAACGAGCCACGCGCGTCAAGCCGCCGGCCGGCGCCCCTTGCACGGACGGTAGCCGGGCCGTGTCGCATTAGGTTACCGTGTCTCTGACGCACCGCTACAATTCCGAAAGAGAGTGTGTTAATTGGAAAGGATAAGACCATGCCTGTCGTACGGGTGCAAGCAAAAGGGCAGGTGACGGTGCCGGACGCCATTCGTAAGGCGCTGACGATTGAGACGGGGACGGAGCTTGTGTGCATGCAGACGGGGCCGGACGCTTTCGAGTGCCGCGTGCTACCGAAGCCACTCAGCGTCGACGAGCTTATACAGCGGTTCGGCTCTCCCGGTGTCGCGCCAACCGCCGAGGAGATGCAAGAGATCGTGCGGGAGGGTATCTTGGCGGAGTCTCGCGCCGAATACGGGGATACGTCGGGAGCGTAATAGGTAGCTATGCTCTTGACGGAGTTGGCGCAGCGCGACGGCTGGCCTGTCTGCTCGGTCAACGCGCGCGATTTTCCCGCAACGCCCAACAGCTACACCGCTGCGGCGCCGTGACGGGTCACTGTCACTGGCTGTTGGTCACGCGAGTACGATCGCGTAGGAGTTCCACCACGGCGTCAAGGATGCCCTCGGCGATCTGCTCCTTGGGCGCGGGGCCGAGTTCCTCGGTGTTGCCGTCGCGGTCGATCAGGTGGACGTGGTTGCTGTCGGCCCCGAAGACCGCCCCGCCCCCGACGTCGTTGGCCACGACGAGGTCCAGTCCTTTGCGCCGCAGCTTACGCGTCCCCTCGTCCACGACCTCGCGCGTCTCGGCGGCGAAGCCGACTCTAACTAACGGTAGGGGGCCTGGCGTCTCGGCGAGCGCGCCCAGGATGTCCGTGGTTCGTTCCAACTCGAGCGTGAGCGCGGCCCGCTCTTTCTTGATTTTGTGCTCGGCCACCGCGACGGGGCGGTAGTCGGCGACGGCGGCGGCCATGATCAGCGCGTCCGCCTCGGCGACGTGCGCCTGCACCGAGGCGCGCATCTCGGCGGCCGTCATGACCGGGACGAGCGCAACGCCGTGGGGCGGGCGCAGCGCGACCGGGCCGCTGACGAGCGTGACGGCGGCCCCGCGATCGCGCGCGGCGACGGCCAGCGCGTAGCCCATTTTGCCCGAGCTGCGGTTGCCGATGTAGCGCACGGGGTCGAGCGGCTCCTGCGTGGGCCCCGCCGTCACCAGCACGCGCCGCCCCGCCAGGTCGCCGTCCCGGCCCAGGGCCACGGCCACGGCGTCCGCGATGTCCGCGGGCTCGGCCATCCGGCCGAGCCCCTGCGCGCCGTTGGCCAGCCGCCCGTAGGCCGGGCCGACGATCGCAGCCCCGCGCGCGCGCAGCGTTTCCAGGTTCGCCGCCGTCGCCGCGTTCTCGTACATCACGTTGTTCATGGCCGGAGCGAGCACGAGCGGGGCGGGGCAGGCCGCGGCCGTGGCGGAGAGGGCGTCGTTGGGCAGGCCCAGCGCCAGCTTGCCGATAAGCTCCATCGTGGCCGGCGCGATCACCAGCGCGTCGGCCCACGTGGCCAGCCGGATGTGCGTCTCGCCCTCGGGCGCTTCGTCCCACAGGTCGGAGAAGACGCTGTGGTTCGTCAGGTTCTCCAGGCTGAACGGCGTGATGAAGCGCGCGGCCGCGGCGCTCATGACCGCGCGCACCTCCGCGCCGCGCTCCATCAGCAGGCGCGCGGCTTCGACGGCCTTGAACGCGGCGATCCCGCCGCCGACCCCGAACAGCACCTTACTGCCTCGTCGCATGTTTCCTTTCTATCCCCTCACCCCCCCTATAGGGGTAGGGGTTTTGTGCGGAGGGGTGGGCAGCGTCGCTGCCCACCCCTCCGCATGAGATGAGGCGCGGAGGGCTATGCCCTCGGCGCCTCCCTCCTTCGTGGAAAATCTACCCCTAAAAGCCCCACCCCCGCCAGCCGCTCGGGCGTCCCCGTGTTTGCCCACTACTCACCTGTAGTGTACAATTCTCATCGCATCTCGAATGTCTTACATGAAGCTAAAGGCTAATCGCTAAAAGCCACTAGCTGGAAGGGTGGAGGTTTCGACAGCGTGAGCGTGAAGACGGCCCTGATCACCGGCGTCACAGGCCAGGACGGGAGTTATCTGGCCGAGTTCTTACTGGAGCAGGGCTATCGCGTGGTCGGTATGGTGCGGCGCAGCTCGACCGAGAACTTCAGCCGCATCCAGCATCTGACCGACCGGATCGAGATCGTGCAGGGCGACCTGCTCGACCAGTACTCGCTCATCGCGTTGCTGCAGGCCTACCGCCCGAGCGAGGTCTACAACATGGCCGCGCAGTCGTTCGTGCCCACTTCGTGGAACCAGCCGGTGTTGACGGGCGAGTTCACCGCCCTCGGCGTCACGCGTGTGCTCGAGGCGGTGCGACTCGTCGACCCGTCGATCCGCTTCTACCAGGCAAGCTCGTCCGAGATGTTCGGTAAGGTGCGCGAAACGCCGCAGACCGAGGACACACCCTTCTACCCGCGCAGCCCCTACGGCGTGGCCAAAGTCTACGGGCACTGGATCACGGTCAATTATCGCGAAAGTTATGACCTTTTCGCCTGCTCGGGGATACTGTTCAATCACGAGAGCCCGCGGCGCGGACTGGAATTCGTGACGCGCAAGGTCAGCTATCACGTGGCGCGCATCCACCTCGGCCTGGCCGATAAACTCTCGCTGGGTAATCTCGACTCGCAGCGCGACTGGGGTTATGCCGCCGAGTACGTGCAGGCCATGTGGATGATGCTCCAGCAGGACACGCCCGACGATTTCGTGGTGGCGACCGGCGAGACACATGCGGTGCAAGAGCTCGTGGAGATCGCCTTCGGCCACGTCGGGCGCGACTGGCAGGACCATGTGCTGATCGACCCCGGGCTGGTGCGGCCGGCCGAGGTAGATCTGCTCCTGGGAGACCCCAGCAAGGCACGCCGCGTGCTAGGATGGGAACCGAAGATATCGTTCGAGGGGCTCGTCCACAAGATGGTCGACTCCGATATCGCCCTGGTGCGCGAGGAGATTGCACGTGGCAGACGTTAAAGAGACCGATCGAGTTATCCAGGATGGGGCTATCCAGCAGGCCCAGGACATGGAGAAAAGGGCCAAGCAGGCCGAGAAAGACGCCAAGAAAGCAGAGAAGGACGCCAAGAAGGGCAAGCAAATCGAGGCGTCGGACGCGAAGATCGACACGAAAGAGACCGGGCCAGTCGTTTATCCCAGCTCCGGTCGCGTGCGCACGCTCAGCATCGTGGCGGCCGCGGCCAGCGCAGTGGCCATCGCGGCGCAGACCATCGTATCCATCTCGCAACAGACGGGCAAGTCCAGGCGCGAGAAGGCCGGGCTCGAGGGGGCGGTCCGCCTGACCATCGCCGTCACGCTGGCCCGCGCCATCCCCTCGATCCTGAGCGAGATCCGCACCATCAGGCGCGAGATGCAGCGCAAATAGCCCTTACTTGACATATCTACACCATCTGCTATACTCTGTTGGTGGGTGCAGCGCGCCCTGGAGGGACACAATGAAGGCCAATATACACCCTGAGTACCATCGCGACGCACACGTCACGTGCGCGTCCTGCGGCACGGCGTTCGAGACTGGCTCGACGCGCACGCAGATCCGCGTCGACGTGTGCTCGAACTGCCACCCGTTCTACACGGGCCAGCAGCGCATCATCGATACCGGCGGGCAGGTCGAGCGCTTCCGGCGTCGCCTCGCCGCCAGCAAGAAAGAGGCGTAACGCGGCCCGCCTCGTGGCGGGTCAGGGCATGCCGGTTCGCAACAGGCTGGCGCACGGGTACACCAACACGAGGGGGCGGATCATTGATCCGCCCCCTCGTTTGTCTTTGAGCTTGCGACTGCCTCCCCAGAGGGGCTCCCGATGGCAAACTACGCCGGCTGCGGTCGGTTGTCGCGGCGCACTATCCATTGTATATAGATAGTATGATGCCCGCGTAGCGCAACATCCTGGCGCCGCAGTGCCCGTAACACTGCCATGCGACCGCAGTCGCAGGCCTATGACAGGAGAAAACGTGAGATTCAACTACGGCGGCCAAGCCCTTATTGAGGGCGTCATGATCCGCGGCCAGAAGGGGGTCTGCGTGGCGGTGCGCGACCCCGAGGGGCGCATCGTGACGCACACCGAGCCTTTGCAGGGCGGCCTCTATCGCACACCTCTCGGCCAATTCCCGTTCGTGCGCGGCGTGCTGGCCCTGTGGGAAACGCTGACGGTCGGCACGCGCATGCTGATGTTCTCGGCCAACGTCGCGGCCGGGCGGGGCGACGCCGGGGAGCCGCCCGCGGCGGTGACGGGCACGGTCGCCACGACGGTGACGTTCGCGGTCGGGCTCTTCTTCGTGCTGCCCATCCTGCTGCTCAATCGCGTCAACCGGCGCGTGCGCAACCCGCTGGCCTCGAACCTGTTGGAGGGCGCCGTGCGCCTCGGCCTATTCGTCGGCTACATCGGGCTGATCTCGCGCGTCGAGGGCATCCAGCGCGTCTTCCAGTACCATGGGGCCGAGCACAAGGCCGTGCACGCCCACGAGCACGACGCGCCCCTGACACCCGACGAGGTGCAGCGGTTCCCCACGGCGCATCCGCGCTGCGGGACAGCCTTTCTGCTGCAGGTGATGGTGCTCTCGGCCGTGATCTTCTCGCTCTTTGGCCGCCCCTCGCTGGGCCGGCGCATCCTGCTGCGCGTCGTGATGGTCCCGGTGCTTTCCTCATTGAGCTATGAGTTGCTGCGGCTTGGCGCGCGCGAAGGCGGCTCGCCCGCGACGCGGGTGCTGGTCGGCCCTGGCCTGGCCATGCAGCGGCTGACCACACGCGAGCCGGACGACGCGCAGGTCGAGGTCGCCATCGCGGCGATGCAGGGCGCGCTGGCCTTCGACGAGGGGCATACCGATCAGCCGGGAGGGGCCGACGATGAGCTTGTTTGATAAGATCGCGCGCATCGAGGCGCGCTACGACGAGTTGAGCGAGTTGCTGTCGCAGCCCGACGTGGCCTCGGACCCCGAGTTGCTGCAGCGCTACGGGCGCGAGCAGTCCCAGCTGACGGAGATCGTGGAGAGCTATCGCGAGCTCAAGGCGGTCACGGCTACGCTCGCCGAGACCGAGTTGATGCTCGCCGACGGGCTGGACCCCGAGATGCAGGAGCTGGCGCGCGAGGAGCTGCAGACGTTGCGGGCGCGCGAGGAGGGGCTCACCGAGCGCCTCAAGCTCAGCCTGATCCCGCCCGATCCCAACGACGAGCGGGACGTCATCGTGGAGGTGCGCGCGGGGACCGGCGGCGACGAGGCGGGCCTGTTCGCCTCGGAGCTCTTCCGTATGTACAGCCGCTACGCCGAGCGGCATCGCTGGCAGATCGAGCTCGTCAACACGAACGAAAACCCGGCCGGCGGCGTCAAGGAGGCCATCTTCGAGATCCACGGGCGCGGAGCCTACAGCCGCATGAAGTTCGAGAGCGGCGTGCACCGCGTGCAGCGCGTTCCCACCACCGAGGCGCAGGGGCGCATCCACACCTCGACCGCCACCGTGGTCGTGCTCCCCGAGGTCGACGAGGTCGCGGTCGAGATCAACGAGGGTGACCTGCGCATCGACGTGTACCGCTCGACCGGCCACGGCGGCCAGAGCGTCAACACGACCGACTCGGCGGTGCGCATCACGCACAAGCCCTCCGGGCTCGTGGTGACCTGCCAGGACGAGAAGTCGCAGATCAAGAACAAGGCCAAGGCTCTAGGGGTGCTGCGCGCGCGCCTCTTCGCCCTGGAGGAGGAAAAGCGGCAGGCATCGCTCGGCGAGCAGCGCCGCCTGCAGGCCGGGACGGGCGAGCGGGCCGAGAAGGTGCGCACCTACAACTTTCCGCAGGACCGCCTGACCGACCACCGCGTCGGGCTGACCCTGCACGGCCTGCCGACCATCCTCGACGGCGACCTCGACGGCCTCTTCGAGGCCCTCGTCACGGCCGACCGCGCCGACAAGCTCGCGTCGGCCGCCGATGCCGAAGCTGTCGCCGTCTGATGACTCTTGACATACGCCCCTTCGGCCCCGGTCACCGCCGCCCCGATGCGCCGCCCCGCGTCGTCGGCATGTACCCGGCGGCCATCTTCCACGACGACACCCTCGCCGTCGTCGAGCTACACTTCGAGCCTGGAGGAGAGATTTGGGAGCACGACGCGCCCTATCCGATACTATTCATCACCATCGAGGGGCGGGGCATGGTCCGGGTCGGCGGCGAGGATGCCTCGGTGCAGGCGGGGCAGGCCGTGCTCTGGCCGGCGGGCGTGCTCCACAAGGCATGGGCCGAAGATGCGCCCTTCACGGCCATCGCCGTGGAGATGGCCTATCGGAGCGCATGAACCCGTGCCCACGGCGCGCCTTGGCGACGCGTTGGTCAGGGCCGTCGAGCAGTTGCGCTCCGCCGGCTCACTGAGCGCGCGCCTGGACGCCGAGGTACTGCTGGCGCATGCGCTGGGCATCGATCGCGTCGCCCTGCTGACGCACCCCGCCAGGGTGCTGGCGGATGAGGAGCGTGCCCTGTTCGACGCGCTGGTCGAGCGGCGCGCGCGCGGCGAGCCGGTCGCCTATCTCGTGGGCGAGCGCGATTGGTACGACCTGACCCTGCGCGTGACGCCGGACGTGCTGACGCCGCGCCCCGAGACGGAGGGGCTGCTCGAGCGCGCGCTGGACTGGGCGCGCGGCCGAGCGGGGGAGCTTACCGCGGCCGTGGACATCGGGACCGGCTCGGGGGCCATCGCCATTGCCCTGGCGCGCGCCTTGCCGGGGGGGCGCGTCTACGCCACCGATCTCTCGCGCGAGGCCCTGGACGTCGCCCGCGCCAACATGGCGCGTCTCGACCCCTCGCTCGCCATCACCTTCCTGTGCGGCGACCTGCTGGCGCCGCTGCCGGGACCGGTCGACCTGATCGTGGCTAACCTGCCCTACATCGGGGAGGAGGAGTACATGGCGCTCATGCCCGACGTGCGCCTCTACGAGCCGCGCCTGGCCCTCGTCGGCGGCCCCGTGGGGCATGAGCTCATCGCGCGCCTGCTGGTCAGGGCGCCCGCCTACCTGCGCTCACCCGGGGCTGTGTTCCTCGAGCTCGGGCCGGGGCAGGCCGCGGGCGCCCTGACGGCCGCGCGCTCCGCCTTCCCGGGGGGGCGTATCCGCCTCGCGGACGACTACGCCGGCCTGGCGCGCTACCTGTCTATCGAGGAAGGGTAGAAACCAGGGTCTGTACATTGTCGGGCCGCCGAGCCCGTCCGCCGGCACGCGTCGTGAATGGCGGGGGTCTGGGGGGAGCCATCTCCCCAGGTTCCCCCGGAGGCGCCCCCAACGTCGGCCGCAGCCGAGGGGCCAGGTAGCCAGGGGCGGAGGGGGCGAGGAGCGAGGCCCAGGTTCCCCCGGAGGCGCCCCCAACGTCGGCCGCAGCCGAGGGGCCAGGTAGCCAGGGGCGGAGGGGGCGAGGAGCGAGGCCCAAGTTTCCCCGGAGGCGCGCCCCAACGTCGGACCTGCGGCTAGGGTCTAGGAGACCAGGTAGCCAGGGGCGGAGGGGGGCGAGAAGAGAGGGGCGTGGGGCGAAGGCTGGGCTAGGAGGTGTGACATGGGGCAGGACGAGGACAGAGGACAGGCGCCGGAAGACACGTACAAGACTGGTGTCGTCATAGGAAAGTTCTACCCGCCGCACCGCGGCCACATATACCTGATCGACGCGGCGCGATCGCGGGTCGAGCGTCTGACGGTCATCGTGTGTGACAGGGAGGGGCAAACCATCCCGGGCGACCTGCGCGCGGTGTGGCTGCGCGAGCTGCGCCCGGACGTCAATGTCAAGGTGGTCGAAGACGTCTACGACCCCGACGACAGTGCGGTCTGGGCAGCTCGGACGATCCACTGGCTCGGCTACGTCCCCGATGCCGTCTTCACCTCGGAGGACTACGGCGAGCCCTACGCCCGGTTGATGGGCTCCCGCCACGTCCTCGTCGACCGGGACCGTGCGCACGTGCCCTGCTCGGGCACGGCAATCCGCCAGGCCCCACTGTCTCACTGGGATTGCCTCGAGCCGCCCGCGCGCGCTTACTACGCGAAGCGCGTGTGCGTCGTCGGCGCGGAGTCGAGCGGCTCCACGACCCTGGCCCGATCGCTGGGCGAGCACTATCGCACCCCGTGGGTCCCCGAGTACGGCCGCGCGTACTGGGAGGCCAAGATGTTGCGGTCGGATCCCTCGGATGCAGGCTGGCGCTCGGAGGAGTTCGCGCACATTGCGCGGGAGCAGAGCTGGCGGGAGGACCTCGCCGCGCGGGAGGCCAACCGCGTGCTCATCTGCGACACCGACGCCTTCGCCACCACGATTTGGCACGAGCGATACATGGGCCGGACCTCGGCCGAGGTGGCGGCGGTCGCCGCGGGGCGTCGCTACGACCTGTACCTGCTCACGGACGTCGACATCCCGTTCGTGCAGGACGGCACGCGCGACGGCGAGCGTATGCGGGCGTGGATGCACAGACGGTTCGCCGACGAACTCGCGCGTCGCGCGGCGCCGTACGCAGTCGTTTCCGGCCCGCACGCGGAGCGCATGCGCGTCGCCACGGGTCTCGTCGACGCGCTCTTGGGCTAGCCGAGCGGATCGGCGAAGACATCGGCGACGGGGAGGGAAAATCCAGGCGCGACATCCTCACCGTCGAGCGAATCAGCCATGTCGAGGGTCGCGGCCATATCGAAAGGACTCGGGCTGCGCTACTCGTTCAGCGTGAGGGCGGCGGCGACGATTGCGGCAGTCTCCGTGCGCAGGATGAGCGGCCCGAGCCCGGCCAGCGAGACTCCCAGTTCTCGCGCCAGCGTCACCTCGTCGGGGTGGAAACTGCCCTCGGGTCCGATGACCAGCGTCACGTCGTCGTCGCCGGATTGAAGGGTTGAACGTATAGTCGCGGCCAGATCCGACGCGCCCGCCTCTTCCCACAGGAGGATCGTGGCGCTGTGCGCGCGCCGGACGGCAGTTTCAAGAGCCGCGGCGAACGGCCGCGGCTCCTCGATGCGGGGCACGAGCAGGCGACGGCACTGCTCGGTGGCCTCGCGCACGATCTCACGGTGACGCGGCTTGACCACGGTCGTCCCCGGCTGCGAGTAGCGGGCTACGACCGGCGCGAACGCGGCGACGCCGAGCTCGGCGCCCTTCTGCAGCAGCCACTCCCAACGTTCCCCTTTCGGCGGCGCCACCAGCAGCGTGACGCGCCGCGCTGGCTCGTGGCAGTCCGCGGCCGGCCCGATCACCTCTCCGCACACGCCCCTGCCCTCGACGACGAGGCGCGCGCGATATTGCGCGCCCACGCCGTCGAGCACGACCACCTCGTCGCTGTCGTGTAGCCGCAAGACGCGCGTGATCTGGCGCGCCTGGTCCGCCGAGAAAAGGACCGCGTGGCCCTCTATAGCGTCGGGGGGGGACAACGAAATGCTGCATAGCATTCTGCTGGATGAAACGCCGGGCGGCCCGCGTACGCGGGCCGCCCGGCGTTTCATCCAAGTTATTCCTCGCTGGGTCGCGCTACGAGCGCGACCCACTCGTCCTTGGCCTCGCGGCGCTCGACGGTGAGGTCCGCCGCGGCGAGGGCCGCGCGCACCTCGTCCTCGCGCTCGCGGATGATGCCCGAGGCGATGAGCGCGCCGCCCGGCTTGAGCACGCGCGCGAACGAGGGGGCCAGCGTGATGATGACGTTGGCAATGATGTTGGCGATCACGACGTCGTACACGCCGTCATCGCCCGGAACCGTTTCGCCGCGCTCGGCCTCGATGGCCTCGCCCAGCCCGTTGCGCGCGGCGTTCTCGCGCGTCGCCTCGACGGCGACCTCGCTCGTGTCGACGGCGGTGACGCGCACGGCGCCGAGGCGGCCCGCCGCCAGGGACAGGATGCCCGAGCCGGCGCCCTGGTCGAGCACGACCGCGCTGGGCTCGACATAGTCTTCGAGCAGGGCCATGCACATGGCCGTGGTTTGGTGCAGGCCGGTTCCGAAGGCCATGCCAGGGTCGAGCTCGATCACGAGATCGTCGGGGCCGGGCGCGAAGTCGCGCCACGAGGGCCTGACGACGAGGCGGCGTCCGAAGCGCATCGGATAGTAGAAGCGTTTCCAGGCATTGGCCCAATCCTCCTCGTCGACTTCGCGCGATTGCACGGGGCCGATGCGCGCCAGGTTAAAGGCGGTGAGGTGGCCGAGTGCGACAGCGATGCGGTCGCGCCGGGCCGCGCCATCCTCGGTCGCCGGCACGTAGGTCGCGACCGTGGTGGGGCGGTCCGTGTCGTAGTGATAGGCGGCGTCCTCGTCGTCGGGCACGACGTGCTGGTAGACGGCCACACCGCCCTCGCCATGCTCGCCCAGGAGGGCGCTGACGGTCTCGATGGCCGCCGCCTCGGTCTCGACGGTTATCTCAAGCCAATGCATCAGATGCCCAGCGTATCCTTTACCTTGTCGAAGAAGCCGCGCTCGTTGGGCTTGATCCGGTGCTCGTCGAGGTTGGCGAGATCCTCGAAGAGCTGGCGCTCGCGGTGCGAGAGGTTGGTGGGCGTGCTCACGCGCACGGCCACGTACTCGTCGCCGCGGCCCATGCCGCGCAGGTGTGGGACGCCCTTCTCCTTGAGGCGGAACGTTTTGCCCGTCTGCGTGCCGGCTGGGATAGCCAATTTCTCCTCGCCGTCGACGGTCGGCGCCATGACCTCGTCACCCAGGGCCGCCTGCGCGAAGCTGATCGGCAGCTCGTAGAAGATGTCGCTGCCCTCGCGCTTGAACTCCCTGTGCGGCTTGACGTCGAGCACCACGTAGAGGTTGCCGGCGGGGCCACCCTTGGGCCCCTGCTCGCCTTCGCCGGTGAGGCGGATTTGCTGGCCCCGGTCGACGCCGGCGGGGACCTTGACGGTCAGCGTACGCGCCTTCCGCACGCGGCCCTGGCCGCGGCACTCGTGGCAGGGCGATCTGATGATGCGCCCCTCGCCGTTGCAGCGGTTGCACATCGTCACGTTGACGAACTGGCCGAACACGCTCTGCTGCACGCGGCGCATCTCGCCGCTGCCGCCGCACTGCGGGCAGACGACGGGCTCGGTGTCGGGTTCGGCTCCGCTGCCGTTACACGTCTCGCAGGTCTCGAAGCGCGGTACCTCGATCGTCTTCTCGGCGCCGAAAACGGCCTCCTCGAAGGCGATCTCCAGGTCGTAGCGCAGGTCGGCCCCGCGCTGCGGGCCGCGCCGGGCTCCGCCGCGGGCGCCCGCACTGCCGAAGATGGTGTCGAACTGCTCGAAGATGTCGGCGAAAGAGCCGAACCCCTCGAAGCCACCCTGGAAGCCGCCGTAGCCCGAGTTGTCGAGGCCGGCGTGGCCGTACTGGTCGTAAACCTGCCGCTTCTGGGGGTCGGAGAGTACCTCATAGGCCTCGCCGAGTTCCTTGAACATTGCCTCGGCGCCGGAGTCTTTGTTGACGTCGGGGTGGTACTGGCGCGCCAGCTTGCGGAAGGCGCGCTTGAGCTCATCCTCGCTCGCGCCCCGCGCCACGCCCAGCACCTCGTAGTAGTCGCGTTTGGTCGTCGCCACGTGTGATCCTTAGTGATTAGTAGGTAGTAGCTAGTAGTTAGTGACTAGCTGACGCTTACTGCGGTGTAGCATTTGCCTCATCATAGCCGCCGTTACCGGGAGCGTCAATGGAGACTATGGGTAAGCGGAGGACACGCGAGCGTTCGCATGCCCTCCGCTTACCCGTGCGCTAGACTCCTGTGCTGCCAGGCTAGTTCTAACTACTAACTACTAGCAACTAACGCTGCGCCTAGACTTCCTTGTACTCGCCCTCGACGGTGTTCTCGTCGGCGGGGGCGCCGGTGTGACCCGCGCCCGCGCCCGCCCCGGCGCCCATGTCGTCGGGGCCAGGCGCCGCGCCCGCCGCGCCGGCGTCGCCGTACATGGCCGCGCCGATACCCTGCATGGCCTGCAGAAGTTCGCCCGTCGCGGTCTTGATGCGCTCGATGTCGTCGGTGCCCTTGGCCGCGTTGACGTCCTGGATCTTGGCCTCGATGCCGCTCTTGACCTCGCCGCTCACCTTATCGCCGTAGTCGCGCAGCGACTTCTCGGCCGTGAACACCGCGGCGTCGGCGTTGTTGCGCACCTCGACCTCCTCGCGGCGCTTGCGGTCCTCCTCGGCGTGCGACTCGGCGTCCTTCATCATGCGGTCGACCTCGTCCTTGGAGAGGCCCGAGGAGGCCGTGATGGTGATCTTCTGCTCGCGCCCCGTGCCCTTGTCCTTGGCCGAAACGTGCACCACGCCGTTGGCGTCGATGTCGAAGGCCACCTCGATCTGCGGCAGGCCACGCGCCGCCGGCGGGAGCCCGTCGAGGATGAACTTGCCGAGCGAGCGGTTGCCCGCCGCCATGTCGCGCTCACCCTGGAGCACGTTGATCTCCACGCTGGGTTGGTTGTCGGTCGCCGTGGAGAAGACCTGGCTCTTGGAGGTCGGGATGGTCGTGTTACGCTCGATCAGGCGGGTAAACACGCCGCCGAGCGTCTCGATGCCGAGCGAGAGCGGGGTCACATCGAGCAGCAGCACGTCTTTGACGTCGCCCTGCAGCACGCCGGCCTGCACCGCGGCGCCGATGGCTACCACCTCGTCGGGGTTGACGCCCTTGTTGGGCTCCTTGCCGAAGATCTTCTTGACGAGCTCCTGCACCGCCGGCATGCGCGTCTGGCCGCCTACGAGCACGACCTCGTCGATCTCCGAGGGCTGCAGGCCCGCGTCCTTGAGCGCCGCCACCACGGGGCCGCGCGTACCCTCGACCAGATCGCCCACGAGCTGCTCGAGCTTGGCGCGCGAGAGCGTGACCGTGAGGTGCTTGGGGCCGGAGGCGTCGGCCGTGATGAAGGGCAGGTTGATCTCGGTGCTCATAGTGCTGGAGAGCTCGATCTTGGCCCTCTCGGACGCCTCCTTGAGGCGCTGTAGGGCCATGCGGTCGGTGCGCAGGTCGATGCCGTTCTCGCGCTTGAACTCGTCGGCCAGCCAGTTGATGATGCGCTGGTCGAAGTCGTCGCCGCCGAGGTGCGTGTCGCCGTTGGTGCTCTTGACCTCGAAGACGCCGTCGCCGAGTTCGAGGATCGACACGTCGAAGGTGCCGCCGCCGAGGTCGTAGACAGCAATCTTCTCGTCTTTCTTCTTGTCCAGGCCGTAGGCCAGCGAGGCGGCGGTCGGCTCGTTGATGATGCGCAGGACCTCGAGGCCGGCGATGCGCCCGGAGTCCTTGGTGGCCTCGCGCTGCGCGTTGTCGAAGTAGGCCGGAACGGTGATGACGGCCTGCGTCACCTTCTCGCCCAGGTAGGCTTCGGCGTCGTTCTTGAGCTTCTGCAGGATCATGGCCGAGATTTGTGGGGGCGCGTACTTCTCGCCCTGCGCCTCGACCTGCACGTCGCCGTTGGGGGCCTGCGCGATCCTATAGGGGACGAGGCGCTTGTCGCGGTCGACCTCGGGGTCGCTGAACTTGCGGCCCATGAAGCGCTTGATCGAGAAGATCGTGTTGTCGGGGTTGGTGATGGATTGCCGCTTGGCGACCTGGCCGACCAGGCGCTCGCCGCCTTTGGTGAAGGCGACGACGGACGGCGTGGTGCGGTTGCCCTCGCTGTTGGGGATGACGACGGCCTCGCCGCCCTCCATCACCGCCATGCACGAGTTGGTCGTCCCGAGGTCGATGCCTATGACTTTTGCCACTGTTTTCTCCTTGAGATTATTAACTATTTCGCTACCTTAACCATCGCTGGTCGCAAGACGCGATCGTGCAGCTTGTAGCCGCGTTGCAACTCGCCGACGACGGTGTCCGCCGGCTGGTCGCTCTCCTCCTGCATGAGCGCCTCGTGCAGCGTCGGGTCGAATGGCTGGCCCTGCGCCTCGATAGGCGTCAGGCCGTTGCGCTCGAGCAGGCCGCGCAGCTGACGCTCGACCTGCAGGACGCCGCCGACCCAGGGTGTGTCGCGCGCCTCGGCCGGGATCGTGGCCAGGGCGCCGTCGAACGAGTCGAGTACTTGCAGCAAATCCTTCATGATCGCCGCGTTGGCCTGCCGCGTGTACTCCTGGCGGTCCAGGTCGTGGCGCCGCCGCATGTTGGCCATGTCGGCGGTGACGCGATGCCACTTGCCGAGGTAGTCCTCGGCCCTGGACTGCCAGTCCTCCTGATCCAGGAGCGTCGCCCGCTCGACCTGGAAGTCGTCGATCGCCCCATCCGCCCCCATTGGGGCGCCGTCCAGAGCCGGCTCCGACGCCTCCTCCTCGGGTCTCGTCGCATTCTCTTGCATCGATCCTCCTCTAATGTCCGCCCAATTCCGTCGCCATCTCGCCGAGGATGCCGCTGACGTAGCGGACCACCGAGACGGTGCGCCCGTAGTGCATGCGCGTGGGGCCGAGCACGCCGAGCAGACCGCCCACGGCGGGGCTGCCGTAGCGCGAGAGCACGACGCTGACCTGCCGCATCTCCGCCCGCTGGCCGTCGCCCGCGATGATGATCTGTAGGCCGTCGAGGTCGGAGAGCTGGCGCAGCATCTCGTTGAAGAGCAGGCCTTGCTGGATCAGCTGCACGACTTGCAGCGCGTTGCCCCCCTCGACTTGGGCCGCGCGCAGGGGCCCGCGTGGGGCCAGGCTGAACTCGGGCTGGCTCAGGATCTGGTCGAGCCCGTCGACGAAGACGTCTTTGTTGCCCTGCTCGTCGAGGTCGCGCATCATGCGCGTCACCAGGTCGAGCACCTGCGCCTCTATGCCGGCGCCCTCGACGGCGGCGCGCACGCCGGCCGCCGCGCCGAGGGCGTGGCCTTCGAGCATGCGGTTGACACGCGCCGCCACGCCCGTCAGGTCGTCCTGTGCGGCCGGGCTGGCCGGCACGAACATCTGCTGCTGCACGGCGCCGCCGTCGAAGACGGCGACGAGCAGCGCAAGTGACTCCTGGATAGAGATCAGCTCGAGATGCTTGAACCGCGTCTGCTGGGCGCGTGGGGCGGTGACCATAGCCGCGTTCTGCACGCTCTGCGCCAGGATGGCGGCCGCGAGGCGCAGCCACTCTCCGAGCTCCAGGTTGGCCTGGTGGAACTGGTGCGCGATCGTTCGTTGTTCGTCGTTGGTCAGCGCCGGTTCTTCCATCAAGTGCTCCACGAAGAAGCGGTAGCCCTGCTCGGAGGGAACGCGGCCGGCCGAGGTGTGCAGCTGGTGGATGTAGCCCATCTCCTCGAGCGCGGCCATCTCGTTGCGGATCGTCGCCGACGACACGCCGAGGGCGTAGCCGCGCGCGACCGCCTCGCTGGCGACCGGGCGCGCCGTCGCGACGTACTCCTGCACGATGGCGCGCAGGATCGCCTTGCGGCGCTCGCCGAGCACGCTTGCCTGCGCAGGCGCATCCATGACCTATTCCTCCACCACGGCTGATCTGGCACTCAGCGCGCCGGACTGCTAACAACATCACTGTATCATGTTGCGCGCCCTTCTGTCAAGGTTTATGAGCGGATAAGGCGTTACAGGTCGAGACCTGCCCCCGCACAAGGAAATCCGCGCGTCCGGTAACGCCGCGGTTACACCGGCGGTATATCGTTGATCACGAGGATATCGTCCGCCTGCGCAGCGATAGACGCTAGTCTTGTCGACCACGGTAGGTGGCGCCGAGATACGGGCGCGGCTCGGACCGACAACGGAGGGTGGCCTATAGAGACCATGTCGCGGCGCGCCTGTCCAATCTGATCTCCAGATTGGCTCTTAACCAACCTCAACCAGAATTGGGCCGATCTTAACCTCATCTTAACCCTTTTCTTAACCTGATCTTAACCCACGCCTGTTACGATTGTTGTAATGCCACGAATCTCGCCGAGTTTGGCGCGACAGCGCCTGCTCAACGATCATCACGACCGCCGTCCAAAGAGGAGATCCTTGATGACCACCCCCCTCGCCCGCGTTGCCCGCGTTGCCCGCGTTGCCTTCGCAGTCCTCCTCATCATGAGCGGGCCCACGGCCGCGCTCGCCACGGCCGCGCCCGCGGGAGCCGCGCGAGCCGCGGCGCCAATCGAGCTGGGGCGCCCGATCACGGCTCTCTCCCCAACTCTGCCGGCGCACGGTAGCAGTGGAGCGCCGGCGCGTCCCCACGCGCGCATGGACCTGCTCCAGCAGCTGTTGAGCACGTCGCGCGGCCGCGCGCTCCTGCGCGGCGGCCTCGGCGCGCGGGATCTCAACGCGCTCCAGCGCATCTACGGCAAGGGCGCGGCGGCGCGTCCCGCGCGGCCGGCCGGGGGACGGGTCGCCGCGCGGGTGGGAGCGGCCGCACAGGGGTCCGCACAAGGGAAGATGCCCACACAAGGAAAGATAACGGTCGCGCGTCGCGTCCCCACACTTGTCGCGCCGGGCCGCCTCGTGCGCGCCGGCGACGCCGTGCGCCTGACGGGCAGCGGCTTCCGGCCGGGGCAGCTGGTCACGGTCAGTCTCCCGGGGCGCGCCGTCGGCGCGGGTGCCGGGGCGGGCGCGGCGCGTCTCCTCGTCCACGGCGGTACCGACAGCGCGGGCCTCCTCGTGCCCCTGCGCGTGGACCTGCCGGCCGGCCTGCCCGCCGGGCCGGCGCGCCTCGTCGCGCGGGACGCGGCGGGCGAGCAGGCCGTCGCCGACGTGCTGGTGCTGCCCACTGCCGCGCCCGCCACCCTCGCGGGCCGCCTCGCCAGCCCTGCCGGCGCCCCCAGCAAGAGTGGCGCGCGCCCGAACATCGCGGGCGGCGTGCGCGCGGCGACGGGCATCAAACCCGCTATCGTACGCGCCAACGCGACCATGCGCAATGTCTGCCCCAGCGGCTGCGCCTACAGCAACATCCGGTCGGCCATCAACGCCGCATCGGACGGCGACACGATCAGCGTTGGGGCAGGTACCTACAACGAGCGCCTGACCATCGCCAAGAGCCTGACCATTGCCGGCGCCGGGGCGGGTCAGACGATCATCGACGGCCAGTACAACGGTACAGTCGTCACGATAAACGGCGGGACCGTCGCGATCTCCGGTGTGACGATCCGGCACGGCTACGCCGGCAACGGCGGCGGCATCAACAACGGCGGCACGCTGACGCTCTCCTACAGTACGGTGAGCAACAACTACGCCCAAGGGGCCTACGGCAGTAGCGACGCCGCCGGTAGCAACGGCGGCAACGCGGGAGACCAGGGCAATTCCGGCACGTGCTCCGCGTCCAATGGCGACGGCGGCGGCGGCGGTGGCTACACGTCCGGCGGTGGCTCCAACGGCAGCGACGCCCACGGCGGCGGCATCTACAACGACGGCGCCCTCACGGTCGACCACAGCACGGTCGCCAATAACAACGCGGATGGCGGCGGGGGGGGCGGGGGCGGCAACGGCGGCTCCGGGGGCAACGGTGGAAAAGGCGAGGGGACAACCTGCAACACCCCCGGAACGGGCGGCGGCGGCGGTGGCGGCGCCAACGGTAGTTCCGGCTACGCGGGCGGCGCGGGTCTCGGCGGCGGCATCTACACCGCCGCCGGCACGGCCATAGTGGAGCACAGCGCGCTCTACGGTAACAGCGCCCAGGGTGGGTACGGCGGTTCCGGCGGTTCCGGCGGTTCCGGCGGTTCCGGCGGCGCCGGTGGCGATGCTCGTGGCCTCGACGCCTATAACGGCGGACACGGCGGCAACGGCGGCGACGGCGGGTACGGCGGTTCCGGCGGCGCCGCCGGCGAGGGTCGCCGCGGCGGCATCGCCAGCGGCGGGGGTACGCTCGTCGTGCGCACCAGCACGCTCTATAATTCGCAGGCTGCCGGCGTGGCCGGGGGCAGCGGGGGCGGCGGGGGCGGCGGGGGCGGCGGCGGGGGCGGCGGCAGCGGGAGCTCCGCCTCGTACAGCCACCAGGGGCCCGGGGGCAACGGCGGCGCCACGCGTAGTCAGGCGTCCGGCGGCGCCGCGTCGAACGGCCGCGGCGGCGGCATCGGTGTCACCGGCGGCGGTACCACGGTGGACAGTGACACGATCGACGGCAACGGCGTGAGCGGCCCCGGCAGCAACTACGGCGGCGGCATCTCCCTGGCCTCCGGCCTCACACTCCACATCAAGAGCACCATCCTGGCCGCCAACACCGGGTCGGGCGCCGCGCCAGACTGCTACGGCAGCCTAACCACGGACAGCTATAACCTGCTCGGCAACAACGGCGGCTGCACCGGCCTCGTCAACGGCCAGTACCACGACATCGTGGGCGGGAGCGGCTACGGCGGGACCGGCAACACGATCGACCCGAGGCTCGCCGCGCTGGCTAACAACGGCGGCGCCACGCAGACCCAGGCCCTGGTCTCGGGCAGCCTCGCGCTCGACAACGGCAGCTGCGCCGACAGCGCCGGGAATAACCTGGGGACGGACGAGCGCGACCAAACCCGGCCAGACGCGGCCACGGTTTTGTGCGACATCGGCGCGTACGAATACGCGCACGCCCGCTACGCCGCCTCGACCGGCGGCGCCGACGGCAACGACTGCCTCACCGCGGCGACTCCCTGCGCCACCATCGGCGCGGCCATCGGCAAGGCGTACGCGGGCGACCGGATCACGGTCGCGGCCGGCACGTATACAGAGCACCTCATCATCGGCAAAAACCTCACGGTGAGCGGGGCCGGCGCCGGCCAGACGATCGTCGACGGCGGTGGCAACACCAATCCGGGCACGATCGTCACGATCAACGCGGGCACGGTGACCCTCTCCGGCCTGACCGTCCAGAACGGCTACCTATCCGGCTCCAGCGGCGCGGGCATCAAGAACGCGGGCACGACGACGCTGCGCGGGGTCGTCGTCAGCGGCAACAACGCGCCCAACGACGGCTTCGGCGCCGGCATCGACAACGGGAGCGTGCTGACGCTGATCACCAGCACGGTCACCGGCAACATCGCGGGCGGAGGGGGCGGCGGCGTCAACAACAACGGCACGCTGACCCTCAACGGCAGCACGGTTGACCACAACAGTGGCCCTAGCGGCGGCGGCGGCGTCAACAACAACGCCAGGGCCACGCTGGTCAATAGCACCGTGAGCGACAACAGCGCGGGCTCGAACCCCGGTGGCGGTATATTCAACGCCAACAGCGCCACTTTGCATCTGTACAGCGCAACCGTGGCCGGAAATAGCGCGTCTACCGGTGGCGGTATCCGGGCCGGCGGGACGGTCACGCTCGTGAACACGCTCCTGGCCGCCAACACGGCCTCCTCGACGGGCCCCGACTGCGCCGGGACGCTCTCCTCGAGCGGCTATAACCTGGTGGGCGACGGCACGGGCTGCACGGGGCTGACCGACGGCGCGAACGGCGACAAGGTGGGTACGGCCTCCGCCCCCATCGACCCGTTGCTTGGGCCGCTGGCCGGCAACGGCGGCCCCACGCGGACGCGCGCCATCCTGCCCGGCAGCCCCGCCATCGCCGCCGGCAGCTATAGCTGTGCGGACGACGGGGGGCACGCGCTGGCCACCGACCAGCGCGGTGTCGCGCGGCCGGACCCCTCCAGCCGTTGCGACATCGGCGCCTACCAGTCGCGCACCCTTTCCGTCGCGCCCGCCCCGACCGGCGCGGATAGCGCGACCTGCGGCGCGGCGGGCAGCCCCTGCGCCACGATCAGGCAGGCCCTCGCCAACGGCTCGTCCGGCGACACAGTCTCGGTCGCGGCCGGCGCCTACACGGAGCGCCTCGACATCTCCAAGAGCATCGCCTTGCAAGGCGTCGGCCCCGGGCAGACGGTCGTCGACGGCTCGTCCGGCGGCGCCGTGCTCACCGTCGAGAAGGGCGTGGTCGTCGGGGTCTCCGGCGTCACGATCCAGCATGGCAAGGCGCCCTCCGGCGGCGGCGTGGTCAACAGCGGCACGCTCACGCTGCGCGCCGACGCGGTTACCTCCAGCACGGCCGACAGCAACGGCGGCGGCATCGACAACCGGGGCACGCTGGCGCTGGTCGACAGCACGGTCTCGGCCGGCAGCGCGGGGGGCAACGGCGGCGGCGTCTACAACGAGAATCACGGCACGCTCACCATCATGGGGACGACGCTGAGCGGGAACACGGCGACCGGAGACGGCGCCGGCCTCTTTGTCCGTGACGGCACGGCGACGCTGGTCGACAGCACCGTGAGCGGCAACACGACGACCGGTGGGCGCGGCGGCGCCATCGCCAACGGGGGCACGCTGGGACTGTACAGCGTCACGGTGAGCGGCAACAGCGCGTCCACTGCCGGCGGTATCTACGCCAATGGCGGGAGCGCGTCGCTGGCGGGCACGATCCTGGCCGGCAACACCGCGTCTGGCACGGACCCCGATTGCCGCGGCCCTCTGACCTCGGGCGGCTACAACCTGCTCGGCGACAACGCCGGCTGCACGGGCTTGACCAACGGCGCGAACGGCGACAAGGTGGGCACGGCCGGCGCGCCCATCGATCCGCTGCTCGGGCCGCTGGCCGGCAACGGTGGCCCCACGCGGACCATGGCCCCGCTGCCCGGCAGCCCCGCCGTCGACGCGGTGGGCGCCGGCGGCTGCAAGGACGCGCAGGGGGTCGCCCTGACGACGGACCAGCGCGGCCTCGTGCGACCCGACCCCACGTCGGGTCGCTGCGACATCGGCGCCTACGAGACGCACACCCTCTTCGTCGCCACCGCGGCCAACGGCGGCGACGACGGCCACGACTGCCTCCTCGCCACAAGAGCCTGCGCGACGGTCGCCGCGGCCCTGCGCAAGGCGTCGGCCGGCGACACGGTCAGCCTCGACACGGGGACGTACACGGAAACGGTGGACCTCGCCACGAGCGTGACCCTGCGGGGGGCCGGCGCCGGGCAGACAGTGCTCGACGGCGCCGACAGGGACTCTGTGGTTAGAGTTAGGCAAGGGGTCGTCGCCCGCGTGGTCGGCATTACAATCCAGCACGGCCACGCGTCGAACGGCGGCGGCGTCAACGTCGATGGCACACTGACGCTCGCCGACAGCGAGGTCATCAGCAACACCGCTACGACCGGCGCGGGCATCCGCGCGCAGGGGCCGGCGCTGACGCTCTCCGGCAGCACCGTGGCCCACAACACGGCCTCCGGCGACGCCGGCGGCATCGCCGTCGATAAGGGCCTCACCACGCTCTCTAACAGTTCGCTCATCAGTAACACCGCCGCCGGCAACGGCAACGGTGGCGGTCTCAGGATCGCCCCTGGCAGTACCGCCGTCCTGAGCGGGACCACGCTCGCGGGCGATGCCGCCGGCCGCGACGGCGGCGGCGTCGAGAACGCCGGCGCCCTGACCACCATCAATAGCACGCTCAACGGCAACACGGCGGGCGCGGGCAGGCGCGGCGGCGCGATCCACAACGTGGGCGCGCTGCGGCTCTACAACGCCACGGTCGACGGCAACGCGGCCGGTAACGGTGGTGGCATCTACGCTGAGTCCGGAGGCGCCGCCGCGATCTCGGACACGATCCTGGCCGGCAACACGATCCTTGGGACGGGCGGCGCGGGCCCCGATTGCGCGGGCTTGCTCTCCTCGGGCGGCTACAACATCCTCGGCGACGCGGCCGGCTGCACGCTCACGGGCGGGAGCGGCGATCAGGTCGGCGGCGGCGCCAACCCCGTCCTCGACCCGCGGCTGTACCCACTGGGCAACTACGGCGGCCCCACCCTCACCATGGCCCTGCGGCGCGACAGTCCGGCTATCGAGGCGGGCGACCTCAACGGCTGCGCCGACAAAGATGCCAACCCCCTGACGACCGACCAGCGTGGCTCGCCGCGCCCCTTCCCCGCGGGCGGCCGCTGCGACATCGGCGCCTACGAGTATCAGTCGCTCCTGCCGACCGCCACGCCCACGTCGCCGCCGGCGGACACGGCCACGGCCACCGCCACGGATACGCCGACGGATACGCCGGCGCCGACCAATACATTGGTCCCGACTGCTACGCGGCCGCCGACGCACACGCCGACCCCGACCGCCACACCCACCGCGGCCGACACCGCTACTCCGACATCCACCGCCACCGATAGCCCCGCGCCCACGTCCACCGCGAGCCCGTCGGGGACCGCCACGGCCACGGGTACGGCTACCGGTACGCCCACGGCGAGCTCCACGGCCACGACCGGACCCACCAGCACGGCCACGGATACCCCCAACGCGGGGGCCTGCCTGCAGGAGCATCTCGGCGGCTGGTACTTCGAGTCCACGGACTGCAGCAGCAACCCCGGCCACGCCAGCAACGTGCGCGCGGTCGCGCCCGGCGGCCTGACCCTGGAGTCCGCTATCCCGCTCCTGACCCTGCCCGGCTCGTCGAGCGGCGGCCGCTTCACCCTCGACACGCCCGTGCAGCTGCCCGACCTGAAGGTTTCCCTGCCCGCCTCGGGCCCGGCCTTCACCCTCGCGGCCAGCGGCGCCAGCGTCGACGGGAACGGCCTCTCCGTCGCGACAGCCGCGCTCACGCTCCCGAGCGTCTTCGGCGGCTACACCCTGACGGGTCACAATCTGCTCTTCGGGACGGACGGTAGCCTCGGCGGCCAGATCTCGGTCGGACCCGACCCGCTCACCTTCGCGCTGGGCCAACTCGGCGTGAGCGCGAGCGGGGTCACCATCGACCGCGGCGGCGTCGGCGTCGATACCATCACCGTGACGCTGCCGCAGGCCCTCGTCCCGACCGGCTCGAGCAACACCCTGACGGGACACAACATCCGCCTCAACAGCGACGGCACGTTCGGCGGCACGCTCACCCTGCCCGACACGAGCTTCGCCGTGGCCGGCTTCACGGTCGGCGTCCACGACATCACGCTCTCCACCGCGGGTCTCGCCATCGGACGGGCCGACGCGACCCTGCCCACCACGCTGACCGGCGGCGCGACGGTCACAGTGGCCGGCACGAACCTCAGCCTGGGCACGGACGGCAGTGTCGGCGGCACGCTCGGCATCGCCGGGCCGCTCTCAGTCAGCGTGGCTGGCTTCAGCGCTGCGGCCTCGAACATCGTGCTCGACCGCCACGGCCTCGCGCTCGGCACGCTCAACTTGCAGCTACCGAGCGTCTTCGGCGGCGCCGGCCTGAACGGCAGCGACATCGCCATCGGCACGGACGGCAGCGTCAGCGGCACGATCACGGTCAGCCCCCAGACGCTCAACTTTGCCATCGGCAGCTTCACCCTCGGCGTGTCCAACATCGTGCTGAACCGGCAGGGCGTCGAGGTCGGATCGCTCGGGCTGATGCTGCCCGCCTCGCTGGGCGGCAAGACGTTCACCGGCTGCAACATCTACTTGAACTTCGACGGTACCTTCGGCGGGTCGGCCACCGGCTGCAATGGGACCGCGGTCCAGAATGCGGCGAGCCTCTCCTCCTCTCCCGTGGGTAGGGAGAGGGGGCCGGGGGGTGAGGGTATTTACAGCGTCGCGCCGGCGGTCTCGCGCCTGCCCGCCGTGCTCTCCGACGGCAGCGTCACGGTGGCCGGTTTCACGGTCGCCGTGCACGGCCTCAGCCTCTCCACCTCCGCGATCTCGATCACGAGCGCCAGCGCCAGCCTGCCGGCCAGCCTAACCGGCGGCGCGCCCATCAGCATCACGGGCACAAATCTGTTCGTGAGCCGGGACGGCGCGTTCGGCGGCTCGCTGGGCATTCCCGGTCCGCTCTCCGTGAGTGTGGCTGGCTTCACGGCCGCGGCCTCGGACATCGTGCTCGACCACACCGGCCTGAGCGTCGGCAGCATCAGCCTGACGCTGCCCTCCACATTCGGTGGGCGCAGCCTCGTGGCCTCGAACGTGTCCATCGATACGTCGGGCCATGTAAGCGGTACGGTCACGATCCCGCCGCCGCCGCTGCACTTCAGCCTGGGCGTCCTCGGCGTCGACGTGGACGGCCTCACGCTCGACCGCGGTGGCATCGCCGCGTCGGCCATCACGGCGACGCTGCCCGCGGCCCTCGTGCCCTCGGGCGTCGGCAACGCGCTCGTGGGCCACGACATCCGCCTCAACAGCGACGGCACGTTCGGCGGCAACATCGCCCTGCCCGACGTGGACGTGACGCTGGCCGGCTTCAAGGTGGGCATCCACGGCCTGACGCTCTCGACCGACGGCATCGCCATCGACCACGCCGACGCCATGGTCACGCTGCCGGGCAACGGCCCGCTGCGCCTCTCCGGCCAGTACCTCACCATCAACCGGGGCGGCAGCGTCGACGGCGCGCTCGTGGTGAGCGGGCTCTCGCTCACCTTGGCCGGCTTCACAGTGCAGACCACCGACATCCTGCTCGACAAGACGGGGCTGCGCGTGGACCACCTGGCGCTGAGCACGCCCGCCGTCTTCAACCTGCCGGCGATCGACGTCACGAACGTCTACGTTGGCACGGACGGCGCGATCAGCGGGACGGTGAGCATTCCCCTCACCCTCTCCTTCCACATCGGGGGCTTCACCTTTTCGGGCTCCAACGTCAGCCTGAGCCAGCAGGGCGTCGAGATCGGCTCGCTCGGGCTGACGCTGCCGTCCGCGCTCGGGGGCCGGACGCTCACGGGCTGCAACATCTACGTCAACTTCGACGGGACCTTCGGCGGTTCGCCCACCGGCTGTGGCGGCAGCCCGAACTCGATGGCCGCCGCGCCCGGGATGTCCCCGGCGCCGGGCGTCGTGGCCCGCGAGCGCCTGGCAGCCCTCGCGGGTAGCGTGGCGCCGGCGATCTCGCACTTACCGGCGGTGCTCTCCGACGGCAGCGTCACGGTGGCCGGCTTCACGGTGTCCGTGCACGGGCTGGCCTTGTCGCCGCGCTCCGTCAGTGTGGCCAGCGCCAGCGCCACGCTGCCCGCGGCCCTGACGCCGGGTAGCGGGTCGCCCATCAGCCTGACCGGCGCCAACCTCAGCCTCGGCGCGGACGGCGTGTTCACCGGCAGCCTGACCGTGTCGGTCCCGCAATTGAGCGTGGACGGGTTCACGGCGACGGCCGGCCCGATCACGCTGGACCGCGGCGGCCTCACCCTCACCACGATCAGCGTGACCTTGCCGAGCGTCTTCGGCGGGGCGGGCCTGGCCGGGACCGACATCCACGTGGCCCCCGACGGCACGGTCAGCGGCAGCATCGCCGTCATGCCGCGCACGATCAACTTTAGCCTGGGGGCGTTCACCCTCAGCGCGACCGGGTTGGCGCTGAGCCGCGCGGGTGTCAGCGTCGACGCCCTCTCGATCACCCTGCCTTCGGGGGCGACGCTTGCCGCGCACGACATAGCCCTGCGCGCCGACGGAACCTTCGGCGGCAACATCAGCTTGCCCGACACCACGTTCTCCGTGGCCGGCTTCGACGTGTCGATCTCCGGCCTGGCCCTCTCTACCGCGGGCATCACCATCACCTCGGCGCTGGCCACCGTGGTTCCGCCGAGCGGCGCCCCGATCGACCTGACGGGGAGCAACCTCTACCTGCGCAGGGACGGCCAGTTCGGCGGCAGCCTGAGCGTGGCGGCCCCATCGCTCTCTCTCGGCGGCTTCACCCTCGGGGCCGACGCCATCACGCTGTCCAGGGACGGTCTGGTGGTCTCGAACGCCAGCCTGGCCTTGCCGAGCAGCCTGTTCCGGTCGGGGGATCTCGCGCCAACGCTGCGCGGCTCGCTCTCCATCGCGCCCGGCTTCGTCATCAGCGGCTCGCTGACCACGGGACCCCTCGCCATCAACGAGGGCGGCTTCCTGCTGCAGTCGAGCGGCGTCACGCTCGACAACAGTGGTCTCAAGGTGTCGGGCGTCTCGCTGTCGCTGCCGGCGAGCCTGTTCCCGGATGGAGTCACGCCGCCGACGCTGCAGGGGTCGCTCTCCATCTCGCGGCAGTTCGCGGTGCAGGGCTCCTTGAGCACCGGCCCGCTGCAGATCGCGGAGGCCGGCTTCACGCTGGCCGCCGACTCGATCACGCTGGACAACAGTGGGCTGTCCATCAGAAACGCCAGCCTGGCCTTGTCGAGCAGCCTGTTCCCCGCGGGCGACATCCCGCCGACGCTGCGCGGCTCGCTCTCGATCTCGCCCAATTTCGCCATCCAGGGCTCGCTGAGCACCGGTCCCATCGCTATCAACGAGGGCGGCTTCTCGTTGGCCACGGACGGCGTCACGCTGGACAACAACGGGCTGAGGATCACCAACGCCAGCCTGAGCCTGCCGGCGGATCTGTTCCCGGCCGGCGTGACGCCGCCGACCTTCCGGGGCTCCTTGTCCGTGTCATCGCACTTCGTCATCACCGGCCAACTCGTGGCCACGGGCGCCAAGCTCCAGTACGCCGGCTTCACCCTGAGCGTCGGGCAGTTCGTGCTCGACCAGGACGGCGTGGCCGTCAACGGGGTCAGCCTGACCTTGCCGAGGCTCAACGCGGACGGCGGCGACCTAACGCTCACCGGCGCCCTCTCCATCAAAAAAGATATGAGCGGCAAGTTCGTCGTGGACGGCTACATCTCGATACCGAACATCAGTGTGTCCGCCTACGGCTTCGGGGTGGCGGCCACCAACGTCAGGCTGGGCACGGAGGGGCTCTCGATCGGCACGGCCACGCTCGACCTCGCCGGCTTGGGGCTGGGAAACCACACACTCTCGATCAGCGGACTGAAGGTCTCGCCGAGCTTCGTGGTCAGCGGCGGCGTGGTCGGCGTCGACGGCAGTTCCACCCTGACGCTCTCGCTCGACGGCGCGTCGGTCTCGCTCTCGAACCTGACCATCGGCTCGGTGGGCATCTCCGCGGGAACGATCGCCCTTACGCTGCCCGACGTGCTCGGTAGCAAGACCTTCACCATGAACAAATTGACCATTGGCCGGTCGGGCGAGGTCAGCGGGACCGTCACGGGGAGCAACGGGGGCAAGCTCTCGCTCTCGCTGGCCGACTTCACCGTCGCCGCCTCGTCGATCACTTTCGACAGCAAGACGGGCGTCACCGTCACCAACGTGGCGCTCGGCCTGCCCATCTTCCAGGGAACCATCTCGGTAGGCAGCATCGGCTACGACGGGCGCTCGGTGAGCCTCTCCGGGCTACCGCCGCTGCCGACGGACTTCACGATCCCCGGCATCTCCGCGGGGCAGACCGTCGCGTCGATCAAGGCCGATTGCAAGGCCGGCGGCGGTACCTTCCTGCCCCTGCCGCCGCTGAGCGCGGGCGGGTTCAGCATCAGCGGCAGCGGCTGCCTCTCGTTCGGGACCGACGAGAGCGGGCACAAGACGTACGATATCGTCGGGCGCGGCAGCGTGAGCCTGGCCAAAATCGGCAATCTCAACGCGTTGGTCGAGATCGGCAGCGTGGACGACTTCGGGCACCCCTCGCCGCTGCGCCACGCCGCGCTCGATGTGCAGATCGCCGGCGCGGGCCTCCCCATCGACGAGACGGGACTCGAAATCAACGGCATCAACGGCGAGATATACATCGCCGGCCAGCGCGGCGCGCCGACCTACACCTTCCAGGTCGGTCTCGACTTCCAGACCGACGACGGCGGCTACCTGTTCCACGGCACGGCCCACGCCACGTTCTCCAGCGACGGCAACTTCGGCATCGGCGGCAGCGGCACGTTCTTCAGCTTTCTGCCCATCGCCGGCGGATTCTGCGTGCGCCTGGTCGCCCCGACCTTCGTGAACGGCAACGGCGCCACACAGAGGCTCAACGACCACGTCTGTAGTAACACGCTGACCCACCATGGCCCGGCCGTCGACGCGTCGAGCGGGACGGGCTTCTACGCCGAGATCTCCAGCGACTTCAGCATCCACATCAACAAAGACATCAACTTCCACGCCGACGCCTACGGGCACATCTGGGTCGACGGCGACGGCCCCGAGCTGGCGGCTAGCGCCGATCTCTCGCTCAACATCCCCGAGAGCGCCTTCCTCTGGGAGGTGCCGCCGTGCGGCATCTACGTAGGGGCGGGCTTCCAGATCGGCAAGTTCTCGCACGGCGGTGACCGTATCCGCGGGTTCAAGGGCTCGCTCGACCTCGACATCTGCTCGGCCTTCAACCTCAGCGAGGATATCTTCGTCGACGACTCGGGCAACGTGCATACGAACCAGGGCAGCAACTACACCCTGATCGACGCGAGCAACGGGACATCCTACTTGCTGGCCCGCGCCGGCAACGGGCAGGTAGCGGTGCGGCGTATCCAGGGCCTGGCCTCGCCGAAGGCCCCCGGCGAGACCGATGTCCCGGTGACCGTGGCCCCCGGCCAGACGGCCACCCTGTTCAACCTCACCTGGCGGCGCGGCGCCCCCACGCTGCGCCTGACCGCGCCCGACGGCACGGTCTACACACGCGATCAGTTGGGCGTGGGCAACAAGCTGTACGTGGCCTCCAACGGCCAGGGTCTCCCGGCGGGCTACACCGGCGGCGAGATGCTCTACCTGCCGAAGCCCCAGCCGGGCATCTGGCACGTGACGGTCGGCAACCTGCACGGTGACGAGGGCTACCGCCTGGTGGCGCAGGGCAAGGCGCCGCGGCCGTCGCTGGCCGTCACCGCGCCGGCGGCGGGGCAGACCCTGCGCGCCGACCCCACGGCGGAGCTCGCCGGCACGCTCGGCGAACCCGTGGCGGACAACGGTCAGCAGACCGTGTCGCTCTACTACACCACCAGCCCCACGACCGTCATCGACGGCAAGACGATGCCCAACTACGCCGGGACGCTCATCGCCTCGGGGGTCCCGGTACGAAACGGCGCCTGGCGCTACAGCTGGGACGCGGGCGCGGTCCCGGCCGGCGCGTACTACGTCTACGCCACGCTGGACAACGGCGCCGGCGCGGCGATCAACGGCTTCGCGCCGGGGACCGTGCAGGTCGTGCAGCAGGTCCGCCCCGACGCGCCGCGCGACGTGGTGGGCGCGCAGACGACAGGGCAGCTCGCGCTGATGTGGACCCCGCCGGCGCGCGCGGGCGTCGTGGGCGGATACCGCGTGCACTGGCGCACCAGCGCCATGCCGGCGGGCGCGTACTACACGATCGACGCGGGCGAGGCCCACAGCTACATCCTCAACGAGACGCAGACGGGCGTCACCTACGAGGCCACGGTCTCCGACTACGACCTCTCGGACCACGAGAGCGCCGCCACGCCGGCCCACGTCCCGTCGGTGTTCGAGACCGTCGGGCAAGGCGTCCTCGCGGGGCCGCGCCCGGCCGACTTCCGCCTCGCGGCGGGCTAGGCCAGCACCGTCGCTGGCGGCTTCACGCACATCCCACTCTACGTCCAAGCGGCGACGGGAGCGGCCACCGGCGGCGCAGCAAACTACGTGACACTGGGCGTCAGCGCCCCGGCGGGCATCCTGGCCCGGCCGGCGCTGGGCGATCTCGACATCTTCGCGCACGACGCCCATGGCGCGAGCGTGTCGTCGGCGCTGAGCGTGTTCACGCGCACCGATCTCAAGCCTGGCCTCTATCCCCTGGTCGTCACGGCGCGCCAAGGCCTCACGGGGCGGGTGCGCACGGCCCGCGCGACCCTTATCGTCCGCCCCGGCGCGGCCAGCGTCGTAACGATGCAGTCCGGCCGGGCCACCAAGCGGGCCGACGGGCTGATGAGCGTGCCCGTCGTCGCGCGGGTGAGCGATCGCTCGGGCTCCGCGGTGGGCGACGTCGCGTCGGTCACGTTCAGCGCGCCCGAGGGCGCGCTCCAGCCAGGTGTCGTGACCACGCGCGGGGGCGTCGCGCGCACCACGTTGCTCTACGTGCCGGGGACGGGGACACCCCCGGTGGTCACGGCGGACGCCTCGACCGCGCTCGGCACGCTGTATCTGGGTCCGATCCCCGCGGGCGCGAGTCGCGAGCGGTGGTTCGCCGCCGGGTCGGGCCGGCCGGCGCTCAAGGGCACGCGGTCCACGCCGGCCAGCCCGGCCGTTTCCGAGAATCTGGCGCTGCGCAACCCGCTGCCCGTGCAGGCGCACGTCCGCGTCCTCGTCTACACCGCTCCTACCCCCGGCGCGGCGGGGCAGGCGCGCGTCATCACGATCCCACTGGGCCCCAACGGTACCGTGGTGGAGCGCTTCGGCGCGCTGGGGCTGGGCTATCCGCTCATCGGCGTGGACGTGCAAAGCGACACGCCGGTGATCGCCACGCGCGTGGCGCGGCGCATCCTGGCCCACGGCAAAACCTCCGTGCTGGGGACCACGCGCGGCCTCGGCGCCCCGCACCGGGTCTATCGGTACACTTTGACCGGAGCCCGCACGACGATCGACCTGTATAACCCAGGCGCCGCGCCGGCGCGCGTCACCCTCTCCGCGACCGGACAGGGCCGCTCTAGCAAGTCCATCCGGCTGACGCTCGCGGCGCACGACTCCGCGCGCGCCGACGTGGGGTCGCCGGTCAAACCGGGCGGCGTCCGTGCGCTGGGCGCCCTCGTCGTGAGCGTTGTAGCGGACCGGGCTGTCGTGGTCGAGGTCGACCCGACGCCCGCCCTGCCCGCGGGCGCGCGGCCGGCGTTCTCGTCCTGCATCGGCGTGCGCGGCCCGCTACCGACGTGCGCACGGCACCACGTCGGCCCCTCTTAATGCGCGCTTGACGCGCGCGGCCTGTACGGGCGCCCCCCGCGGGACGCACGTACAGGTCACGGTGGCGCTCACCGATGCCTGTCCACCCCTACCTGTTGGCACATGTCGAGCAGCGGGCACGTCGAGCAGCGCGGCAGGTCGCCGGTGCAGACGCGCTTGCCGAAGGGCACGAGCACTTTGTTGATCTCCACCCAGTAGGCGCGGGGCAACACCTCCCCGAGCGCAACCATCGTCTTCTCGGGCGTCGGGGCGCGCACGAGGCCCCAGCGGTTGGTGACGCGGTGGACGTGGATGTCCACGCCGATCCAGGGTTGTCCGCAGGCGATGCCCAGCGTCAGATTGCCGCACTTGGGTCCGACCCCGCGCAGGGACAGCAGCGCGTCGCGCTCGCAAGGAAGTTCGCCGCCGTGCTCCTCCACGATGCGCCCCGCCAGCTCGCGGATTTGCGCGGCTTTGGCCTCGTGGAAGGTGCAGGCGTCGATCAGCCCGTCGATCTCCTCTATCGTCAGGGCGGCGACCTGCACGGGCGTGCGGGCGGCCCCAAAGAGGTGACGCGCCACGGGCAGCGTCGTTTCATCGCGCGTGCGGATCGAGATCATGCAGGCTACCAGCACCTCGAACGGCGAGCCGAACCCTTCGTCGGCGAGCGCGAAGAGCGCCGCTTTGGGGAACGGTTGCGTCACCGCGCGCAGGCGCTCCATCGCCGTGTCGATGTCGAAAGGCTGCTTGTCGTCCATTGGTCGCTCGTCCTCCATGTCGTACAGAAGTACCGTACCATAGCGCGCCTGCTACGCTGAAGGTATGAGCGTATCCTCGCGCGACGTCCCCTTGGCGTGGCTGCCCGACCTGCTGGCCTGCCCGCGCTGTGGCCGGCCCTTGGAACCGCGCGGCGACCTGCTGGCCTGCGACGAGGGGCATACCTACCCGACGCGGCCGCACCTCGACCTGCTCGCGCCGGGTAAGAGGCCGGCCAACGAGGGGCCGGGCGATACGGCTGATATGGTGCGGCGGCGCGCGGCGTGGGAGCGGCGGCTCCAAGGCGAGGTGGGCTCCGGAGAGCGCGTGGCGCTGGAGCGATACCTTGACACGATCGCGCCCTGGCTGCGCCCCGACGCGGTCGTGCTCGACCTCGGTTGCGGCACCGGCGATGCGCTGCGCCGGCTCGGCGCACGCTACCCCGGTCCGCTACGCCTGATCGGGCTCGACATCTCGACGCCCATGCTCGATGCCGCCTACCGCACGTTGCGGCGCGAGCCGCGCGCGGTAGTCGCGCGTGCAAGCGGACGCCGCCGCCTACCACTACGCGATGGCGTCGTCGACATCGTGCTGCGCCGGCTCGCCCCCGCGCTGTTAGACGAGGCGCTGCGCGCGCTCAAGCCTGGCGGGGTCTATGTGACGGCCTCGTTCGGTCCGGCCCGCTGGCGCGAGCTCTACGACGCGTTGCCTGAGTTGCCGCGCCCAAAAGGGGTACGGGAGCCTGCCGTCGATGCGCTGATGGCGCAGGGCTTCGCCGCCGCGGAGAGCCACACATGGCGCGGGTCCGAGACCGCGACGCCGGCCGAGGCGCTCGACCGCCTGTTGATGGGGCCGGCTGCGTTCCACGTAGACCAGGAGCGCGATCTGCCGCGTCTACAGGCGCTCGCCTCACCCCACGGTATGTTGCGATTGACGACCGACGCCGAGGTGGTCGTGGGTATCAAAGGAGAAGGCGACCGGCGCCACACGCTTGTATGAGCGTGGGTATGCGCATCCACCGGCGCTTCGACATGTATCGAAAGATTCTGCGCGAGGGCGCGGAGCTGTCCTGATGCGCGGGGGCGGAACCGGGCGCCGTGCGTCAGGCACGGTAGTTGCACCTTCGCGTTTGTGCTGGACAATCACAGCAGAGGAGCACGAAGAGCACATGGAATACACGCATCTGGGACGGACAGGCCTGCAGGTGAGCCGCCTGTGTCTGGGCACGATGAACTTTGGGCCGGAGACGAGCGAGGAGGACAGTTTCGCGATCATGGACCGTGCTCACGAGCACGGCATCAATTTCTTCGACACGGCCAATGTCTATGGCTGGAAGATGGGCGAGGGCATCACCGAGGGGATCATCGGACGCTGGTTTGCCCAGGGCGGCGGCCGGCGCGAGAAGACCGTTATTGCCACCAAGCTCTACGGCAAGATGTCCGACTGGCCCAACGGGCAGGGCGTGACCGCGCTCTCGTTGAAAAGAGAGTGCGAGGCCAGCCTGCGCCGCTTGCAGACTGACTACATCGACATCTATCAGATGCACCACATTCCGCGCGGCACGCCGTGGGAAGAGATCTGGCAGGGCATGGAGCAGCTGGTGCAAGAGGGCAAGATCCTCTACGCCGCCAGCTCCAACTTCGCGGGCTGGCAGATCGCGCAGGCCAACGAGACGGCGCGCCAGCGGCATGTCATGGGCCTCGTGTCCGAGCAGAGCCTGTACAACCTCAACGCGCGCATGGTCGAGCTCGAGGTCGTCCCGGCCTGTGAGGCCTACGGCCTGGGGTTGATCCCGTGGAGCCCGCTCGGTGGTGGCCTGCTCGGCGGCGCCTTGCAGAAGGCCAGCGCAGGGCGGCGCGCCTCCGAGCAAATGTCCAAGCAGATCGAGCAGAACCGCTCCAAGCTGGAGGCCTACGAGGGCTTGTGCCGCGACCTCGGCGAGCAACCGGCCGACGTGGCCCTGGCCTGGCTGCTCAAGAACCCGGTCGTGACCGCGCCGATCACGGGGCCGCGCACGCTGGAGCAGCTCGACAGCTACCTGCATGTGCTCGACGTAACGCTCTCCGACGAGACGCTCGACCGCCTCGAAGAGATTTTCCCCGGTCCCGGCAAGGGCCACGGCCAACCCGCGCCCGAGGCGTACGCCTGGTAGTTGTTAGCCGTTAGCGATTAGCCGTTAGCTTTTTCGTGGTGTAATAGGGCTATATCGTCGATGTGGCCGCGCCGCCATCCAGAAAGGCTAACAGCTAATCGCTAACAGCCAGCAGCTAGAAGACCGCCTTCGCCAGCCCGAGGATGCCCTGCTTCCAGGGCACGCGGTGCGAGACGCCCGAGGCGTCGGCGAACTGGTCGAGGTGCGCGACGTACCAGTCGTAGTTGCGCACCAGGGCGTCTTTGTTGGAATACATGGGTTGGTAGCCTAGGACGCACTGCGCCTTGTCGATAGACACGAACGAGTCCTTGTCCATCGTCTCGTAGACCCACTTGTAGAGCGGCGAGAGATGGAGAGCCTCGAGCAGGCGCAGCGCGAGCACGATCGGCGCGACGATGGGCAGGGGCACGATGCGCTTGCCCTGTCCCGCCGCGTCGAGCACCACCTGGTAGTCCTCGGCCATGGTGGTGAACGCGGCCGCCCCGATGTTGAAGGTGTCGTTCACCGCGTCGCGGGGGCCGGTCGCGCAGAGGTAGATGGCGGCGCAGAGGTCCTCGACGTCGAGGAACTGGTAGCGGTTGCGGCCGTCGCCCAGGATGGGGAAGTTGTGGCCGGTGAGGGCCCAGTCGTAGAAGAGGGCGAAGACGCCGAGGCGCTCGGGGCCGATGAACGACTTGGGGCGCAGGATGGGTACGCACAGGCCGCGGGTGCGGTACTGCGCGCAGATGCGCTCGGCGCGGATCTTGGCCTTGCCGTAGGGGCCGACGCCTTGCAGGGGGTCGTCCTCGACGAGCGGGTGGTGGTCGGGGATGCCGTAGACGGCGGTCGAGGAGATGTGGATTACGCGGTCGACGCCGTGCGTGTAGGCCGCATCGACCACGTTGCCGGTCCCGGTGATGTCGGTGGTGTAGATTTCCTCCTTGGGGTAGAGGGGCAGGGCGGCGGCGCAGTGCACGACGACGTCGATGCCCCCGCCCATGGACTGGTCGACGGCCGGGCGGTCGCGGATGTCCGCCGTCGTGACCGTCACGCGCGGGTCGTCGCGCTCGGGATAGTCGAAGGGGGCGATGTCGTACGACACGACCTCGTGTCCCTTCTCGAGCAGATAGCGGATCAGGTTGATGCCAAGGAAGCCCGCCCCGCCGGTGATCAGGTATTTAGCCAAGTTCTGTTCTCCGTTTGATGGGCCTGCGACTGCGGTCGCATGGCAAACAACGCCGGCCAAGGCCTGGTTGTCTTTGCGATTAGGATCGCTCCAGAGCACTATACACAGGATCGGCACATTGTTGCTACGCCCTTCCCTGAAGGCGGCGCCGGTCCGCGCCACCGATCATCCCCCGGGGGTGTGGACGCGTAGCTCCGGCGCTCCGGCAAGAAACGACGCGCAGCGTCGCTGCTATGACGCCATGTTGCGCCGCTTGAAGGGCGAGACGCGCGCGGAGGGCTCTCCTTCCCCTTCGAGGGCGCGGCCATCGGTGACGCGCCAGATGTGCGCGATGCGTTGCAGCACAGTGACCCACGTGCTGACGGCGAGCAGCAGCAGCACCCACGGCGTGACGGCCGGTCCGAGCAGCAGCCCGATGCCGAGCGCGATCACACGCTCGGGCCGCGCCATCAGCCCGACCTTGCACTCGAGGCCGAGGCCCTCGGCGCGCGCGCGGGCGTAGCTCGTCATCAGCGAGCCGACGATCACGAGGTAGAGCAGCGTCGTCCCGACGGTGCTGCCGTGGGCGGTGTAGTACCACAGCAGGCCCAGCCCGATCCCAGCCTCGGCGATGCGGTCGAGCGTCGAGTCGAAGAACGCGCCGAACACTGAAGCCTTCCCTGTGAGGCGCGCCAGAGCCCCGTCGAAGGTGTCGAAGATGCCGGCGAACAGGAGCAGCGTCCCCCCCGCGACGAAGTGGCCGGGGGCGATGACGGCCGCTGTGACGAGGCTCAACAAGAGCCCCGCGACGGTCAGCATGTTGGGCGTGACGCCCGACGAAGCCAGCGGGGTCACGAGCAGCGTTGCCATCCGCCGGCCCCAGTCCTGCACACCCTTGCTAATCATGGTCCCTCCGGGAAGCTATCGGCTGTCAGCTATCAGCTGTCAGCCTATTGGCATATAAGGTCGCGTCAACTACGCGGCTCTGGCCGGCTGATGTCTCTGACGCTAGTCATGGCTGACAGCTGACTGCTGATAGTTGACAGCCGATAGGCTCGCCATGTCGGGCGAGGGGCGGCCGTCGAGCACCTCGCGGTAGTAGGTCAGGACACGGCCGGCCACGCGCTCCCACGCGTACTGCTGCGCGGCGAGGCGGCCGTTCGCGCCCAGCCGCGCGCGCTCGGCCGGGTTGTCGAGCAACGCGCACAGCGCATCCGCCAGCGCGCGCTCGTCGCGCGGGGGCACCAGCAGCCCGCTCTCGCCGTGCGCCACGACCTGGCGATAGCCCTCGATGTCCGTCGTCACGACTGGCTTCCCGCTGGCCATCGCCTCGGGCAGCACGATGCCGAAGCTCTCGCCGCTGATAGACGGGGCGCAGAAGACGTCGCAGGAGCCGTAGTAGCGCGGCAGGTCCTCGTCCGAAACACGCCCGATGAACTCGATGTCGCGCAGCCCATGCTTCTCGGCGTAGGCGCGGTAGGCGCGGCCGTGCCGCCCCTCGGGTCCGGCGACGAGCAGGCGCGCCGTGGGGAACTCGCGGCGCACTAGCTGATAGGCGCGGATGAGGTACGAGAGCCCCTTGCGCTTCTCCCAGCGCCCTACGAACAGGATGTTGGGCTTCCCGTCGAGGTATCGCTCGATGGGCGGGACATCGCCGCGGAAGCGTCGCAGGTCGACCCCGTTGGGGATGACTGCGTAGCTGCCGGGGAAGTAGTTGCTGATGTAGCCGAGCGCGACGCGCGAGACGGCGATGCGGCCGTGTAGCTTGTTGAAGAAGTAGCGCAGTAGAGGGCGCCCCGAGTAGTAGCCGTAGTACGAGGGCCGGAAGGCGTGGAAGGTCCCAATGTTGGCCGCCTGCGAGTAGCGCAGCACGGTCGGCGGGAGCGCCGGCATCAGCGGCTCGTGCACATGCACCACGTCGAATCGCTCGGCCGCCAGGATGCGCTTGACGCGCGCGACCATGCGCAGCGAGAGCGTGATGCGCGCGACCGAGCCGTTGGCCGGGATGGGCGTGACGCGCCCGATGCGGTAGACGCCGTCGATAGGCCGCGCGCCCGAGGGCGCGTCTCGTACGGCGTCGTTGTCCCACGACAGGCCCGACAAGCCCAGGCTGAGCAGGCTTTCATCCGTGAGGAACGGCGCCGGCGGCTCGGGCTCGTCGTCGCTCGAGCCCGGCACGATGACGGCGACGTCGTGCCCCACGGTGCGGAACTGCTCGGCGAGCGCCGCGACGTGTCGCCCCACGCCGCCGGGATAGGTATAGTCGTACGGCGAAACGAGCGCTATCTTCATGCCGCCTCATCTTTCGTTCTCGCCGCGCCGGCCGGCCAGATCGGCTCGAAGACGATCCACTGCTCCGGCGTCACCCTGATGCCGTCTTCCAGGATGCCCGCGATGGCGCGCTGCCCCTCCCGCAGGTCGGCGCGCAGGTCGCGCGTGCGCCGCAGGTACACGGGTGGGGCGACGGAGACGTAGAGGCGGTTGTCCGGCAGACGCCGCCCGAACGCGGCGACGATCGGCGCGCCGGTGCGCAGCGCCAATAGCGCCGGCCCGATGGGCAGGGAGGCCTCCGCGCCGAAGAACGGGACAGGTTCGCCGCCTCCGCCGATGTCGCGATCGGCGATGAGGGCCACGGTCCCGCCTGCGCGTAGGATAGCGGTGAGCCCGGCGATGGCGTCGTCGCGCAGGGGGTGCATGTGCAAACCGGCGCTCTCGCGCTGCCGGCGCACGAGGTCGAACAGCTTGGGCGGTTGCAAATCTTCCATCACGGTATGGACGGGATAGCCTTTGAGGGCCAGCCACTGCGCCACGTAGTCCATGTTGCCCACGTGCGCTGAGACGATGATGACGCCCTTGCCCTCTTCGACGAGCCTGGTGTATGGGGAGAGGTCGCCGCGCACGACATCGGCCTCGTAGCCGGCGCGCGTCACGTGGTCGAGCCGCATCAAGTCGACATAGTTGAGGGCCTGACAGCGGAAGGCGCGCGCGGCGGCGCGGCGCACGGTGGGGCTATCGGTAGGCTGCCCCAGCACGCGCGCGATATTGGCGCGCGCGGCTGCGCGCGCCGCGCTGGGCGGCAGCGCCGCGCCGCGCGCCACCAGGATCGCCAGGGCGTACAGCAGCCTGACCGGCGCGACGCGGCTGACCGCGGACCCAATGCGCAGCAGGTAGTAGATCATCATAGGGCAGCCCTTACCCCCGACCCCTCTCGCGCGCACTGGAGAGAGGGGTCGGGGGTGAGGGCCGTTCCCCACATATCGCGGAACATGTACCAGTGCGCCGGGCTACGCCGGATGATGCCCTCGAGAGCTGTGAAGGTGGCCTGCGTGATGCGCCCAATGTCGGCGGCGCGGTCTCCGCTCCGGGGCAGGGCAATGGGCGAGAGAATGCCGCCCTCGAAGTCGCCGTCGGCGCGGCGTAGGAAGTAGCCGGGCAGGACGGCGGCGCCGGTTAGCGCCGCCAGGGTCCCCGTCCCCGCGGGCGCCGTGGTGAGGCGTCCGAAAAAGTCGACCGTCACGCCGTCGCCCTCGACTGGTCGATCGACGAGCAGGACCACGATGTTGTTGCCCTTGAGCGCGCGCACCATCGCCCGCACGTTGGTCATGGGGATGACCGTCGAGCCTTGCGCGGCGCGTTGTCCCTGGATCAGCGCCTCGACCTTGGGAGAACTGAACGGTTCGGTCACGACGTAGATGCGGCCGGGGTAACGGTCGGCCATCACGGCCGGCGCGTAGTCCCACAGCCCGAAGTGTCCCCCGGCGAAGATGACCCCCTTGCCCGCCTCCAGCGCCCGATCCAGGTGTACCCAATCGTACACGCGCGTGCGCCGCACGATCTCGGCGCTCTGCAGGTTGGGTAGGTTGAAGAAGTCTGTCACGTAGCGTCCGTAGTTGCGCAGCGAGGCGCGGGCGGCCGCCGCGGCGCGCCGCCCGCCTCCCCCCTCACCCGGGTCGCCCAGCACGATCGCCATGTTGCGCACCGTGTTGCGGCGCTTGGCGGCCCAGCACCAGTAGAACACCTCGCCCCCGAGGGCGCCGAGGCGTCCGTGCCACGCGAGGGGGACGTGGCGCGACAGGGCGAAGGCGACGCGCAAGGCCAGGTACAACACGTTAATAGTCGGTAGTCGGTAGTCGATGGTCGGTAGCTCGCTGATGCTTCGAGCTACCGACGACAATCTACGCGCTACTATCCTTTCATCAACTAGACGGCGATAACCAGCTCATTTTCCTGCTGGCCGGACCGTTTAGCTCGTGGGCTTCACGACGACGAGCGTCTCGGCGTGGCCGTGGTCCACGACAATGAGCTCCTCCTCATCGGCTGTGCGGGCCGTCAGGGCGGGCGTGGCCGGCACGGCGGGCACGTCGAGCTCCGGCACGTCGTGCGCGACGATGAACTCCTCCACCATCTGGCGGGCGACCTCGTCGCGGTGCTGCACCGGCGGCGATTTCATGAAGTAGGCCGAGGGGCCCTCGAGCGTGCCGCCGATACCGCGGTCGAGGCCGAGCTTGGCGCAGCGCACGGCGTCGATGACCACGCCGGCCGAGTTCGGCGAGTCCCACACCTCGAGCTTGAGCTCAGCGTTGAGCGGCACATCGCCGAAGGTCTTGCCCTCCATGCGGATGTAGGCCCACTTGCGGTCGGAGAGCCAGGGCACGTAGTCGCTGGGGCCGATGTGCACATTCTCGGGCGCGAGCTCGTAGTCGAGCTGGCTGGTCACGCTGTTGGTCTTGGAGATCTTCTTGGACTCCAGGCGGTCGCGCTCGAGCATGTTGAGGAAGTCGGTGTTGCCGCCGACGTTGAGCTGGCTGGTGCGCTCCACCAGGACGCCACGCTCCTGGAACAGGCGCGTGAGCATACGGTGTACGATGGTGGCGCCGACCTGACTCTTGATGTCGTCGCCGACGATGGGCAACCCCTTCTCGCGGAAGCGGCGGTCCCAGTACTCCTCGCGGCCGATAAAGACGGGGATGCAGTTGACGAAGCCGCAGCCGGCCTCGAGTATCTGCTCGACGTACCACTTGGTGGCCATCTCGCTGCCGACGGGCAGGTAGCTGACCACCACGTCGGTCCGCGTGTCCTTGAGGATCTGCGCGATGTTGGCCGTGGGGCCGGGCGCCTTTGTGATGATCTGCGAGAGGTACTTGCCGAGGCCGTCGTGCGTCATGCCGCGGTGGACGGGCACGCCGAGGTGCGGGACTTCGGAGAAGGTGACGGTGTTGTTGGGCTTGGTGAAGACGGCTTCGGAGAGGTCTTTGCCGACCTTGTTGGTGTCGATGTCGAAGGCGGCCGAGAACTCGATGTCGCTGATGTGGTAGCCGCCCAGGTTCACGTGCATGAGCCCGGGGATGGTATCCGTTTCCGCGGCGTCGCGGTAGTAGCGCACGCCCTGCACGAGGGACGAGGCGCAGTTGCCGACGCCGATGATGGCGACTCTGACTTTGCTCACAGTGTTCTCTCCAGTAGTCGGTAGCCGGTAGGCAGCGAATGGCTGTTCGCCGCCTACCGGCTACCGTTAACTTGGTAGGGGCGCCGGTTGTGGCGACACGGGCTCGGGGGCAAGGGCCCGGCCCGCGACCACGGCGTCGAAGCGCTCTTGGTAGGCGGCGATGCTCTGGCGGTCGAGCGAGCAGAACACCTGGCGACCCTGGCGGCGCGTGGCGATGACCCGGGCGCCGCGCAGCATGCGCACGTGCCACGACATGAGAGGCTGGGTCACCCCCAGTTCGAGGCTCAGCTCGGTGACGGAGCACTCGCCGATCCGCCCTAATTCCTCGACGATGTCGAAGCGGGTCTTGTCGGCCATCGCCTTGAAGTATCGTCGCAGTCTCTCGTCGCGCACCGCCCGCATCGTTCGCCTCGTCTCGTTTCGCGTCCCGCCGCCGCCGTCACATAAATGGCGCTTTCATAAACGCTCCTTTATGTATACGCGAAAACGGCGGAATGTGTCAACATGAGATAGTCGTCCACCGATCCGAGCAAACAAGAGGTTGTTAACGTGGATGGCGGCTGACAATAGGTGCGGCCGCGCGTTTGGGGCGTGGGCCGCCACCGTGCGCATGACGGGATCGATCAGCCAGACGAGGCGCACGCCGGAGTCGAGGTACTGCCGGACCTTGGCGTCCACGTCCCCGAACGTGTCGCTGCCCGACACGACCTCCGCGGCGAGATCTGGCGCGAAGTCGGCATCCGTTGGCTACTACGCCGTGTTGGCCTTGCGCGCGCTGGTGTTCTCGCGCGAGACGTCGGTGACGCCGCGCACGCGCTCGATGTGCGAGAAGACCTTGGAGAGCTGCTCTGTGCTCGAGACACGCATGGTGACGCGGATGGTTGCGTTGTGGTCGCCGGTCAGCGTGCTCGCCGCCGTGATGCTGACGCGCTCCTCGGCGATGGCCGTAGTGATGTCGCGCAGCAGCCCCTCGCGGTCCCAGGCGTTGACGACGATGGCCACGGTGTAGGCCGTCTGCGCGACCGCCGGGCCCCACTCGACCCGCACCAGGCGCTCGGTCTCCTGCTCGGAGAGGATGCGCGGGCAGGAGGCGCGGTGCACCGTGACCCCGCGGTTGCGCGTGATGTAGCCGACGATGTCGTCGCCCGGCGCGGGGTGGCAACAGGGCGCGAGCCGCGTGAGCAGGTCGCCTACGCCCATCACGCTGACCTGTCCGCTGGAGGCGCCCTTGGCGGGGGGCGGCGCGACGGCCGGAAACTCGGGCATGGCCGGCGTGTCGTCGCGCAGCTTGAGGCGGCCCACCACTTGCTGCGGCCCCAGCGCTCCGTAGCCGATCGCCGCGAAGAGGTCGTCCGGCGTCTTGAACTCCATGCCCGCCGCCAGCTTCTCCAACTGCTCGGCCGAGAGGCTATTGAGGGAGCGCTGCTCGAGGCGCTGCAACTCGCGCTCGAAGAGCTCGCGACCCTCCGCGATGTTCTTGTCGCGGTCCTGGCGCTTGAACCAGGCGCGGATCTTGGCCCGCGCGCCCGCCGAGGCCACGAAGGCGGCCCAGTCGCGGCTGGGGCCGTGCGGCGTGCGCGTGGTCAGGATTTCCACGCGTTCGCCGTTCTGCAGCGGCGTGTCGAGCGAGACCATTCTGCCGTTGACCTTGGCGCCGATGGTGCGGTTGCCGAGTTCGGTGTGGATGCGGTAGGCGAAGTCGACCGGCGTCGATTTGGCCGGCAGGTCGATGATGTCGCCCTTGGGGCTGAAGACGAAGACCTGGTCCTGGAACACGTCGATCTTGAGCGAGTCCATGAACTCGGCGCTGTCGGCCTGCAGCTCGTCCTGCCAGCTCATCAGGGTCTCGATCCAGGTGGTCATCGAGGTCGGGGCAGCCTTGGCTGAGCCCTCCTCTTTATAGTGCAGGTGCGCCGCCACGCCGTACTCGGCCAGGCGATGCATCTCATGCGTGCGGATCTGCACCTCGAGTTGGCGGCCGTCCGGACCGATCACGGTCGTGTGCAGGGATTGGTAGCCGTTGGGCTTCGGCGTGGCGATGTAGTCCTTGAAGCGGCCCGTCACCGGCGTCCAGAGCGCGTGGACCTGGCCGAGCGCCTGGTAGCATTCAGGGAGCGTATCGACGAGCACGCGCAGTGCGAAGAGGTCGTAGACGCGCTGCAGATCCATGTTGATCTCCGGGCGCAGGAGCTTGCGGTAGATGCTGTAGAGGTGTTTGGCGCGGCCCTTGACGTCGCCCGCGACGCCGTGTGCGGCCAGCTCGCCCCGCAGCGCCTCCGCCGTCGCGCGCGCGTAGCGCTCGCGCGCGGGGCGTTGCTCGGCGATTTGCTCCACGAGCCACCAATAGGCGTCGCTCTCGAGGTACTTGAACGCCAGATCCTCGAGCTGCCATTTCATTTGGGCCATGCCGAGTCGCCCCGCCAGGGGCGCGTAGATCTCGCGCGTCTCGAGCGCCTTGCGCTGCTGTTTCTGGGGCGGCAGCGCGTCGAGGGTGCTCATGTTGTGCAGGCGGTCGGCCAGCTTGACGATGATCACGCGCGGGTCCTCGGCCATGGCCATGAACATCTTCTTGACGTTCTCGGCCTGGCGGCGCTGCTGGCCGTCGCCCCTGCGCCCCTTATCCCGCTCCCGCTCGGCCTCGCTCTGCCGTTGTTCCGTCATCTCGATCTGCTGCGCGCCGAAGGCGCCGACCTTGGTCACGCCGTCGACGAGGTGGGACGCGGCGTGACCAAAGCGCGCCTCCACGTCGGCCAACGTCGCGGCGGTGTCCTCGACGGTGTCGTGGAGGAGACCGGCGACGATGGTAGTGGGGTCCATGCGCATGCCGGCGAGGATGATGGCCGTGGTCAGCGGGTGGGTGATGTAGGGCTCGCCCGACTTGCGCCGCATACCCTCATGCGCCTCGGCGGCGAAGTGGTAGGCGTCCGCGATCGTTGCGCAGGCCTCGTCCCGGAGGTAGCCGCGCGCCGCCTCGAGCAGCGTCTCCAGCGTCGGCAGCGGCGCGGCCAGCGGCTGCGCGACGCTCGACTGCGCGGTCGGGTCCACCTGGGGGGACGGGACGGCAGGAGTACTCATGGGCGGTAGAGATCCTTCAACTCGTGACGGGCGTCGCGCGACGATGACGGACGCCGGGGCGCCCAAGGTAGGCAGGTAGTATTGAATAGTATAACCGTTGTGTATGTTTTTCGCAGGCGGCGCGCCTGGCCCCATCAAGGTCTGCGAAAGATTCGCGATCTACCGGGAGCGCCGGCTCTCGCTACACTCCCAGTAGACACGTCGCCCGCGGACGATCCGGGATTGTTTGCAGCCCCTGCCAGCCCCCGCCAGCCCCCGCCAGCCCCCGCCCGGCCCCCGTCCGGCCCCCGCTCGGCCCCCGCTCGGCCCTCATCCTCAGCGCGCGACGCCGGCCGCAGATCCCCTTGGGTCGTGCTCGAGGGGGCGGCCGCCGGCACCGCGCACCGCTAAATCCTTGATGCGCAGCTCGACCGACGAATATCCGTTCCAGTCGTTGTGCTGCAAGCTGCACACGACGTCGACCGCGGCGCCGCGCGGCAGCACGCCCACGTCTTCGGCCCGCCCGAAGGCAATCGCCCCGACTGTGCCGTCGGGGGTGGAGAAGCTGAAGCGCAGGTGGTCTTTCCCGACGACCCGGCAGTCGGCCACGCGCAGGCCTCGCCAGAGCAGCACGGGTGGCTGGTTGCCGACGCCGAACGGCTCGAGCGCCGCGAGCTGCTCGAATAGCCCCCGCAACTCCTCGACGCCGAAAAGGCGCCCGCCGACCTCCGCGTCGAGCTGGATCGAGGGCGTCAGATCCTCTTCGCCGAGCGCCGCGGCGGCGAGGGCGTCGATGCGCGCGCGGAACGGCGCAATGCACTCGGTGCGCAGGCTGAAGCCGGCCGCCGCGGCATGGCCGCCGAACTTGGTGAGGAGGTCGGCGCAGCGCGTGAGCGCGTCGATCACGTTGAAGCCGGGGACCGAGCGGGCCGAGCCGCGGCTCTCGCCGGCCGCGCTGTTGTCGCGCTCGATCACGAAGACGGGCCGGGAGTACTCCTCGGCGAGGCGCCCGGCCACCAGGCCGACCACCCCCACGGGCCACGTGTCGTCGTCGACCACGAGCGCGCGCCCGGTCGGGCGCGCGCCGATGCGGGCGCGCGCCGCGGCGATGATGTCCGCCGTCAGGCGCTGGCGCTCGACGTTCTTGTCCTCGAGCGCGGCGGCCAACTCGTCGGCCTCGGCCGCGTCGCGCGTCATCAGCAGCCGGCAGCCCACCGAGGCATGATCGATGCGCCCGGCGGCGTTGAGGCGCGGTCCGACGCGGAAGCCGATCTCTGCTGTGGTGAGATTGGTGTGCTCCAGGCCGGCGTGGCGCAGCAGGACTTGCAGTCCCAGACGCGTGGTGTGCGAGAGGACGGGCAGTCCGTAGCGCACCAGCACGCGGTTCTCCCCGCGTAAGGGCACCATGTCCGAGACCGTGCCGATGACGACGAGGTCGAGCGCCTCGCGACGTAGGCGGGCGCCATCCGGGACACCCTCCGAGAGGGCGCTGGCGAGCTTGAAGGCCACCCCGACGCCCGCGAGATCCTTGAACGGGTAGGCGCACAGGGGCTGGCGCGGGTTAAGGATGGCGACGGCGGCGGGCAGTTTTTCGGGCGGCAGGTGGTGGTCTGTGACGATGACGTCGAGGCCGATACCACGCGCGTACTCCACCTCGTCGGCGCCGGAGATGCCGCAGTCGACGGTGACGACGAGGCGCACGCCGTCCGCGTGGAGGCGGTCGAGCGCACCCCGGTTGAGCCCGTAGCCCTCGGTGGCGCGGTGCGGCACGTAGACCGTGCAGTCGGCGCCCAGCGCAGAGAGCGCCTGGTGCAGCAGGACGGTCCCGGTGACGCCGTCCACGTCGAAGTCGCCGTACACGGCGATGCGTTCGCGGGTGGCGATGGCGGCGCGGATGCGCCGCACGGCCTCGGGCATCCCGCGCATCAGGGTCGGCGCGTGCAGCGCAGCCGTCCCTGGATGCAGGAAGGTCGGCAATTCCTCGTGGGTAATCCCGCGGTTGTAGAGGATCTGCGCGACCACCGGGGAGAGGCCCTTGAGCGGGTCGTCGTACCCGCCCGGCATCGGCCCGGGCATGAGCCAGCGCGCCTTTATTCCCTGCATGCCACGGGGCCTTTCTATTCTATTCGACCTCTTGTCCTCGCCGGGTCTTTGTGCCTATGTTGGAGTGTATCATCAAACCGCCCCCTCATGCGGTAGGGCTCGTGACAAGGGGTGCGCCACGAAAAAGTGCGCCCCTGTTCGATGGTAGGGGGCGCCAGGGGGCGTCAGGGGGTGGGGGGACGGCGCGCCGCCGTGTAGGCGAGGGCGGCGACCCCGGCGGCCAGCAACACGTCCCCGACGCTGTAGACGTTGCCCGGCCCGTCGGGGAGCCGCAGCGGGATGATGTCGCTCAGGAACACCAGGCGCGTCGACGCGCCCGCGAGGCGGACGTTGTGGTAGCGCCGTGCGTCCGCGATCTCGCGCACCGTCGCCCCGCCCCTGGCCGCCTGCATGGCCGCGGCGTCCACCGGCATGTAACCCCCGTTGGCGGCGATGGCGACGAGGTTGAGCGCGAGGCCCAGCATGGCCAACCGCGCGGCCGGACCGAGCCGCCAGTTGCGCAAAGCGCCCAGCAGGGCCAGCCCCAGCGCCGCCACGTACAGGATACCCCCTTGCCTCAGGGTGACGGGCGCGCCGCGCAGCGGGGGCAGGTAGAGCAGGATTTGGACGGCGAGGGCGGCCACGAAGAGGCCAGCGCCGCGGACCGGGAGTCCGGCGAGGGCGCGGAGAGTACCGCCGCGCAGGAGCGCGGCCGCGAGGGCCAGCAGCAGGGGGAAGGTGATCAGCATGCGCGCCCGCCCTCCGCGCTCACGCCGCGCCGCTGCGCAGGTCGCCGCCGTGCGCGACCGGCAACGGGAGCGTGCCGTCGGAGATTGCCCTCTCGAAAGCGCACACGACGCGCGGGTCGAATTGCGTCCTGCTTCCTTCACGCACCCTGCGGATAGCCTCCGCGACGGGGAGCGCCGGCCGGTACGTGCGCGACGAGGTCATGGCGTCGAAGGAATCGGCCACGGCCAGGATGGCGGCGTCCTCGTGGATCTCGTCCCCGCGCAGCCCGTCGGGGTAGCCACACCCGTCCCATCGCTCGTGGTGGTGGCGCACCGCCGGCAGGATGTCGCCGAGGAAGGGGACCGCCGCCAGCATGCGCTCGCCGATGGCGGGATGTTGCCTGATGATCGCGAACTCATCCTCGCTCAGCTTGCCTGGCTTGGTCAGCACGGCGTCGGGGACGCCGATCTTGCCGACGTCGTGCAGCAGGCCGGCCAGGCGCACCCGCGCCACGTCGGCCTCGGGCAGGCCCAGCGCCCCCACGATGGCGGTGGCGTACGCGCTCACGCGCCCGGAGTGGCCGCGGGTGTAGGGGTCCTTGGCGTCGACGGCGGCGGCGAGGGCCTCGACGGTGGCCATGTTGGCGTGCTCGAGCTGCGCGGCGAGGGCGGCAGGGTCGCGGTCGAGGGGCAGGACGGCGTCCTCGGGCCGTCCCACGCGCCCCTTGCCTCCATGCTTGGCGGCGTAGGCGGCCTGGTCCGCGGCGCGGATCAACTCTTCGCGGGTCCGTCCGTGCAGCGGCGTCGCCGCGACCCCGCACGACCCCTGGACCCTGACGCTGCCGTCTCCGATAGTCAGGCGCAGCGCGGCGAGGGCATAGCGCACGCGCTGGGCGCTCGCCAGCGCCTCGTCCAGGCCGGTCTCGGGCAGGATGACTGCGAACTCGTCCCCGCCGTAGCGGGCCACGATATCCGTCGCGCGGACGGCGGCGGCGATGGCGCGCCCGACCGCGGACAGCGCGGTGTCGCCGGCCTGATGGCCGTAGGTGTTGTTGATGTGGGCGAAGTCGTCGAGGTCGACCATCACGAGGGCGAGTTCTGTCCCCTGCCGCCGGGCGCGGGCCACCTCGTGCGCCAGGCGCGTCTGGAAGGCGCGGTGGTTGAGCAGGCCGGTGAGGCCGTCCTCGGAGGCCTGGGCGAGGGCGCGCTCGTGGAGACGCGCGTTCTCCAGGGCGGCGGCCGCGTTGGTGGCAAGGAGGGCGAGCACGTCCCGCTCGTCGCGCGACAGCGCGCGCGACAAGCCCACGAGGCGCAGCAGGCCCAAGGTTGTCGCACCCCCGTGGTCGATGCGGTGTTCGAGCGGCACGACCACGGTGCGGCCGTTTGCATCGGGGAGGTCGTGCACACCCTGGCCGGGCGGTGGGATGGGCAGCCGGCGCGGCCCCGACGCGGGCGCGTCGTCCGGTTCCAGGGCGACCCGCTCCAGGAGGGACGGGTCATCCGCGTCGCGCACGTAGGCCGCGACAGAGGCGGACCCGGCGATGGCGCGCGCCGCCGCCGCGATGCGCAGCACGATGTCCGAGGAATTCTGCCCCACGCCCAGTTCCTGGGCCGTCGTCAGCGCGACCTCCAGGTGCGCGCCGCGTCGCTCCAGGGCGTCGGCATAGCGGGCCGTGACGCGGAACGCGGCGTACAGGGCGGTCATGGGCGTGGCCAGCAGCACGAGCAACAGGGGGTGGACCTGATACAACACGGCTCCGATGAGACCGAGCGGCGCGGCGGCCAACTCCGGCAACACGCCGTCATGGAGCATGCCCTTCAGGTTCAAGCCGCGCGGTGGCGACAGCAGGAGCAGCGCGACCTGGAGCAAACCGTTGTCGAGCGCGATATAGCTAACCAGGAGGACGGCAACCGCGACGGGATGCGACGGAAGCGTGGCCGGCGGCGCGGTTAGTCCAGCGGGAGCCAGTGCAGCGTAGGCCAGGCTAGGCAATCCAACGTTCAACGATGTATGCGTGATGTTGAACATTTTCTTGTAGCCCGCGCGCCGGCTGGGCAGTTGTGTCACACTGATCGTGGCTAGAGCGACGAGGAGGGGAAATGGCGGCGGCAGGAGCACGATCGTGGCGATATGCACGCTCGCGCCCAGGGAGTGGCAGATGTCGGCGATGCGGAAGGTGATGTGTTCGCTGAGTAGCGTCAGGGCAGTTAATAGCAGTGCCGTCCCGATAAGCATCGGGGGCAGTGGGAGTTGCGGTATGACCGAGAGCCCTCGCGCTAGAAGGACGAGAGTTAGACAGGCTAATGCGCCAGTGTACAACCACATGCCGGTTGGTCTCTTGGACATCTATTTACGCCCGTCCATCCATAGTCTTAATTGCTCGCTCGAGCACGGCGCATACATATCGCGGCATTCGTCGTAGTATCGGTGCAAGGATAGCTTGTGTGCCATGAGAAAGGTGGGGGGAGACAACAAGGTTAGCCTCGTGAGCGAACGGAGGGCGTGGCGTAGCGCCGCGATGGGAAAACCGGATGTCGTGAGCGCGCTAACCGTTACCCGGGGATGGGAAGGCCACGACATAGGATGATTGGGGCGCCCTTATCACGTGTCACGTGCGGCACCCTTATTACGTGCGGTAATTATGGGAGTTACGTGTGGTCAGGCCACGGTATTGGTGGTACAGTGCTTTTGGCTGGAGACGCCAAAAGTACTGTAGGTCCCGCCCCATCCGGGCTACAGTTGGGCCTACACATGTAACGTAAGGAGACAAGTAGCCATGAAGCGCATCCTCTTCCCGATTGCCTTTGTCCTTGGACTAGCCGCCGCCGCCCTGTCCGGCATGCAGGGCGCCCATTCGTTAGCGACGCAGCACCTCAACTCGCTCAATCTCGTGCAGCCCGACACGCAGCACCTCGACTGACAATAGCCCCATCGTAGCGCGGCACGACCGCCCACCATCGGTCGTGCCGCGTCTTCACAAGAAATAAGGCTTCTCTATCAGATTGAGCGTTAACGGTCTTTCCACGCAACACCCTGTTGCCTTACGCAACTGTAGTTGACTCATACTTGAGCAGGCAGGCAAGGCCGTTACTACCACCAGTGCGTGCTGGCTCCGGACGCCAGCAACATGGTGATCAGCGATGCTGCAGCCAGGAGCGCGCGGAGCGCCACAAATCGACCTCGCTGATAGCCGTGAGGTAGATGTTTGATACTTTTCATGGGCCTGTCCTCTCTCGTGCTCGCCGTTGCCACATGTGGGGACCAAAAAGATGTTGGTCTGGTACGTAGCTTGAGCGCGTATGGGAGAAGCTCCAATGCCCTGTTCTGGCCCCCCTCGAAGGGCTGCCCCACCTATGCTAGCCTGTTTTCCGACCTTTTGTCGCGATTCGTTTGGCGATAGCGCACGCTTGCTCCACGTCGGTCATGCGTGTGACCTCGTCCATCGCCGTGGCGATGACTTGCGCCAGGGATGTCTCGCGCCCGGCCATTCTCGCCGCGGCGAACGACTCCGCGCTCAATCCGGCCCGGACGGCGGTCAGCGCCTGTTCGTTGGCGGCGCGATCGGCCGGCGCGACGGGCGCCTCGCTGGTCTCGCGCACCACGGCCGCCGCGCCGAAGAGCAACGCCGCGTGATCGTACCGCCCGCGCCGTGTCGCGACCACCGCCAGACCCTCCAGACCGTTGACCGCTTCGACGACGTTGCCCAGCCGCCAGCTGCGCGCCAGGGCATCGCCGTACGCGGCCGCGGCCCCATCGATGCTGCCGTTCAGTAGCGCCGCTCCTCCCAGCGTGTGCAACGCTTGCGCAGCGCCCGACGTGTTGCCTATCCGTTCGTAGAGTGCGAAACTTTCCGTGGCCCAATCGGCCGCGCGCGCGCCATCGCCACGCAGACGGGCCAATTCGCCAAGGTTGCCAAGCACGCGGGCGCTACCGTGTATGTCATCGAGGGCGCGGCTAATGACGAGGGCCCCGGTGAAAAGGTCGATTGCGCGCTCGTACTCGTGCTGGTGCATTGCCACACCACCTAGATTGTTGAGCGCGGCGGCGCTACCGCGCTCGTCGCCCAGCTCTCGCCGGATGGCCAGGCTGCGCTCGAACAGGACGGTGGCCTCGCCGTACGCGCCCGCGGCCGCGGCCAGCACGGCCGCGTGGTTCAGCCCCGTGGCGACCGGGTCGCCGCCGAGCCCGCGAGCGTCGGCCGCTGCCAGGGCGCGCGCCAACCAGCGGCGCCCCTCGCCGAGGTGGCCGCGCGCCAACCAGAACCAGCGCAATGCCCCGGCGAGGCGCAGCGCCGTCTTCGCGCGCCCGCTCTCTAGGGACCAGGTCAGGGCCGTGCGCAGGTTATCCTGCTCGCGCTGCAGACTTAGCGCGGCATCCGGACGGTCGGGCGCCGAGGCCTCGGCGAGAGCGAGGAAGTAGGCGGCGTGCTGCTCGCGCTGCGCCTCCAGCGCCCCCGCCCCGTACCCGCGCAGCCGCTCCAGCGCGTACTCGCGCACGGTTTCGAGCATCGCGAAGCGCGGTCCGTCCGCGCTCTCCTCGCGCCGCAACAGGCTGTTGTCGACGAGCGCGCCCAGCGCGTCGAGCACGTCGTCGGGCTCCGCCACAGTGTCCGCGGTTTCGTCAGGGGCATCGTCCATGTCGGGGGTATTGCCCGCGTCGCACAGGTCCTCGACCGCGCGGAGGGTGCAGCCGCCGGCGAAGACGGCCAGGCGCAGGAACAGGGCCTGCGCGGGCGCGTCGAGGAGCGTATAGCTCCAGGCGATCGTGTCGCGCAGCGTGCGCTGACGCGCCGGCAGGTCGCGTGCCCCGCCGGCCAGCACGCGCAGGCCCGACTCTAGCCGGGCCAGCAGGTCCGCCGGCGCGAGCACGGTGAGGCGGGCGGCGGCGAGCTCGATGGCCAGGGGCAGTCCGTCCAGGCGCGCGCAGATGCGCGTGATGAGCGGCGCGTTCGCGTCGGTGAGCGCGAAGCCCGGCGAAACGTCGCGCGCGCGGGCCAGGAAAAGCTGGATCGCCGCGGAGCCCGCGATCGTCGTCGCGTCGTGCGCCCCGCCACTCTCTGGCAGGACGAGCGGCGGCACGGTGTAGACCTTTTCGCCGCGCACGCGCAGGGGCGCTCGGCTGGTGACGAGGACGCGCAGGCCGGGGCACGACGCCAGGAGATCGGCGACCAGGGGGGCCGCCGCGATCACCTGCTCCATGTTGTCGAGCAGCAGCAGCGCGTCCCTGCCGGATAGGCGCGCGGTCAGGATGTCTCGCAACGGACGGTCGTCGCGCTCGGACAGGCTCAGCGTCCGGGCTATCGCCACGGGGACAAAGTCCGGGTCGGTGATGGCGGCCAGGGGGACGAAGGTGACGTCGCCGGCGGCACGCTCGTCCCGTAGCCACGCGGCCACTTCCAATGCCAGGCGGGTCTTGCCGACGCCGCCGGGTCCTGTCAGCGTGAGCAGGCGCGTCCCGTCGCGCAGCGTCGCCGCCACCGCGGCGATGTCGGCCGCACGCCCCACCAGAGGGGTCGGCGGCAGCGGCAGGACGGCCTGCACGGGAACGGCCTGCGCGGGAACGGCCTGCGCGGGGGCGGCTTGCTTGGGGACGGCTTGCTTGGGGACGGCCAAGGAGTTCTCACTTCGGGGCTGCCGCCGGCGCTGTACGGCGTTTTGGAGCGTGGCGCGCTCGGACTCCGAGAGACTCAGGGCAGCGGCCAGTTGCTCCAGGGTGTCCGCGCGCGGCGCGCGATTGATACCGCGCTCGAGGTCGCTGATGCCGTGCGCGCTAAGCCCCGCTTGCTCGGCCAGCGCCGGCTGTGAGAGGCCGGCGACCATGCGATAGCGCCTGAGGAGGTGTCCGAAGGATGGGGGCGGGCCTGTTTCCATGCTGCTGCGAGTCCTCGTGATCGTCGAACGGCGGGTTCCGCTACGTGGCCAGATAGGCTATGTAGGGTAGGAACGATAGGCTATACCATATACATCGGCAGAGCGGCGTCACGTATCCATCGTAGCACGTCACACGATGGGCCGCGCGCTCTCTTCCGGCGTCAAGGGCCGCCCGGCCGCGGCTGATTGTCCGGGGATCGCGCGCCTGCCGGCTTTTCACGAGTCCCGGAACGGCGGCGCGACGAGCGCGCGCGTCGCCAGGGCGCGCGCGGGGCGCGCGTAACTGAACAGGTCGAGCAGCGGTCTCTGACGCGAGAGGCGCAGGTAGAGGCGCAGCGCGCGCACCGCGCCGTCGAGCTCGCGGCGGCGTCCCGCCAGGTAGGGCGCGAACGACGCGGCGCGGTAGTCGCGCGCCGCGAGGGAGCGGTCGATCGCGTCGGCGGCGAGCCGCGCCGTGCGCAAAGCAAGCTCGATGCCTCGGCCGGTCGAGGGGTCAAGGTAGCCGGCGGCGTCGCCGACCAAGACGAGGCCGTCGCGCGCGATCTCGGGCACGCGGTAGCCCACGGGCGCGTAGGCGACGGAGTACGGCAGCGCCGGCGCGGCGGCGAGGCGCTCGCGCAGAGCGGGCCGCAGCTCCGCGAGCATGGCGAGCGCCATATCGCGCGGGGATAGCGCGCCGTGGCGGGCGGCGACGAGGCTGCGATAGGAGAGGTCGGTCTCGAGCGAGTAGCGGTAGAGCCCGGGGCGCATGCGCGACCCGCGCAGCGTCGTGTTGTGGCCGCCGAAGAAATACTGCTCCCAAATCCCCGGCCGGCAATCGGGCATGTCCGCGAAGAACAGCACCAGCGCGACCCGTCGGAACTCCTCTTCGGGGCGCTTCAGGCCAAGGCGGGCCAGGATCACCGAGCGCCGACCGCCGGCGTCGACCACGAGCGGGGCGCGCCACGTCCGCGCCTCGGACGCGGGACCGGCCTTGGTCACGACGCCGCGGGCCGCGCCCGCGCCATCGCGCAGCAGGTCGCACACGCGACAGCCGTCCCGCGCGTCGACGCCCTCGGCGCGCGCGAGGGCGAAGAGGGCGCGGTCGAGCCGGCCGCGATCGGTCTGCCAGAAGGCGAGCCCGTGCGGCAGCGGGTCGCGCGTGACCCGGCCGTTGGGCCAGTGGTTGTGCAGCACGTCGAAAGGGTCGAGCCGCCAGCCGTCGTCGGGCAGGCCGAGCGCGGCGAGCTCGCGCTGGGCGCCGGGCGAGAGCGCCTCGCCACTACGCAGGTCGGCCGGGCGCGGGCGCGCGAAGTCGCGCCCCTCGAGCAACAAGACGCGCCGGCCCCGCCGCGCCAGGTGGATCGCCGTCGCCGCGCCGGCGGGGCCGCTGCCCACCACGATGACCTCCGCGTCGTCCTCCGCGTCGTCCTCCGCCCTATCTGCCTGCACTGTTCGCGTCCCCCAACATTTGCCGGTCGATGTAGGGGCGTATCGCTATACGCCCCGCGCTCCCGGCACTGGGCCGGATGGTCCGCCGGCGCTCCTGGTAGGCGCGCGCCGTGCGCTACACGCTCTTACTATACGCTTGCCACAGCGTGTTGCGGTCCGTGACCGCGAAGGTGGAACCGGCCCCTGCGAGGATCGCATCCCAATCGATACGCGCCGCCAGGTCTTCACCGATGCGGCGCAGCTCGTCGATGCCGCCTGTGTCGTCCAGCGCGATGTCGCGCCGCAACTGCGGGTCGATGCGGTAGAAGGCGAGCTCCGGGTAGTGCCGTCGCACGAGTTCCGTCTGTTGCTCGCCAGGCGAGCGCAGCAACTCGTCCAGCACCCATCGTAGCCAGGAGCCGATCCACGCCGGCGTACCCCTCGGCGCGTAGCGACCCGTGCCGAGCGAGACCAGGGTGGCGCGCGCGGGGACGAGCCCTCCGCGTAGTCGAACGCTTCCACGCAGGCCTGGTAGGCCGGGTTGCCGGCGACGCCCACGCTCCCGTCGACGAGCGTGCCGACGGGCTCCGCGCCGCGCGGCAGGGTCGCCGTGTCCTCGGGGACCGTCCAGGGCTGGAAGTAGGTCGGGGCGGCCGCCGAGGCCGTCGCGCAATCGGCCAGGGCGAGGCGCCCGGTCCGCCGCGCGTTGCGAGGGTTGTCGCGCACGAAGTACCAGGGCATACCGTCGGCGACCCGCTTGGCCGTGATCAGCAGGTCGATCGGGGCGTCGTTCAGCGTCCAGCCGCGGGCCGCGCCGAGCTCGTCGGTGATGAGGTCGTGCAACGTCCGCGTCGAGTACAAGTAGCCCAGGAGGACGCGCTGGGGGAGGCTCCAGGGGTACGTGGCGAACAGCCCGCGCGCGCGGGTGACGTAGAGGTCGAGGACCTGTCGCGCGGGGATGCCGGCCGCGACCGCGGCGGCGATGAGCGCGCCCGTGGAGGTGCCGGCGACGAACGAGAAGGTCTCGCGCGCCGGCCGGCCCGTCGTCCGCTCCAGAGCCGCCAGCGCGCAGAGCGGGATGATGCCGCGGATGCCGCCGCCGTCGATCGACAGGATGCGACGACGCGCCGGGCCGTCAGGCCCGGCGGGCGTCACGCCCACGACTGCGCGGCGATGGCGGCGACGGGGGCGTAGGAGAGGCGGTGCGCGGGCGACGGCCCCAACTGGTGGAGTGCCGCCACGTGGGCGGGGGCACCGTAGCCTTTGTGGGCGGCGAAGGCGTAGCCTGGATGGAGGCCGTCGAGTTCGCCCATGAGCCGGTCCCGCGCCACCTTGGCCACGATCGAGGCGGCGGCGATGGAGAGGCACAAGGCGTCGCCACGCACGATGGCGGTGTGCCGCCGCGCCAGCGTGCGCAGAGGTAGCCCGTCGAGCAGTAGGTGGTCGGGGTCGTGGGGCAGGAGGGCCAGCGCGCGCTCCATGGCGCGGGCCGTGGCGGGGAGTAGCCCGCACCGATCGACGTCGCCCGGTGGGGCCTGGCCGACGGCGGCCGCCACGGCGTGCTTCAGGATGAGCGCGGCCAGCCGCTCGCGCTCGCGCGGCAAGAGTTTTTTGGAGTCGTCGACACCGGCGAGGGCCGACGCGACGGCGGGGTTAGGGGGCAGGATCACCGCCGCGGCGACGACCGGGCCAGCCCAGGCGCCGCGACCCACCTCGTCGACGCCCGCGACGTAAATAGCCCCTTGCGCCCAGCACGCCCGCTCGAAGGCCAGCGACGGACCCGCGGCCTGCGCCGCGTCACGTCCAATGGCGACAGTAGCATCGGCGACTGGCCTAGAACTGTTCTCATCGCGCTTGGGAGCGCCGCTAAACCGGCGCCCAGTCGTCGCAGCCATGCTTCTCCGGGTCAGGCTAATGGAACCCTGTGCCACGACTAGACAGCGCCTCGCCCGGTCGTGGCACAGGACAGGCGCCGCGCTATTCCTGCGACACGGCCACGGCCGGGGCCGGCGTCAGGTCCTCGGTCGCCGTCACCGACTCTGTGTAGTTCGGCGTGGCCGCCGTTTCGAGATTGGGCTCGGCGATCGTCGCGGCCGCTACCGCGGCGGCGGGGGTCGGCACGGAGCCAGGGATGCCCTCCTTGGCGATGCCGGTCGCGCGCGGAGCCGGCTTGCGCTCCTTGATGCGCGCGGACTTGCCCTGGCGCTCGCGCAGATAGTAGAGCTTGGCGCGGCGCACGCGCCCGCGCCGCACGACCTCGTAGCGGTCGATGCGCGGGGAGTGGATCAGGAACGTGCGCTCCACCCCGATGCTGTTGTGCGAGATGCGCCGCACGGTCACGGTGGAGGCGTTCTGCGCGCGGCGTATGCCAATGATCACCCCCTCGTAGACCTGGACGCGCTCTTTGTTGCCCTCGATGATGCGGGCATGTACGCGCACCGTGTCGCCCGGCCGCATGTCCGGGATGTCGTCGCGCATCTGTCTCTGCTTGACCAGATCCAACAAGTTGCTCATCGTCGCACTTCCTTTCGTCAAAAGTCGGCCACCGCTCCTTCGTGCAGACACGAGGGCGCGGCGGTCATCGGTAAAAGGCACCCTATGCGGCGAGAAGACAACCCTCGCGGGTGCGAAAGTAACCGCGCGACGCGCACGTATTTGGCCACGTCGTAAGGTGTACTGAACCGAGGTGTAGTATACCATAGCCTGTTTTTGTTTATCCTGTAAAGCATGACTGCAGATCGAGACGTCGCAGGCGTGATGGCGGCCGTGGAGGACATGGCCCCGACGGCGGCCCCAACAGCGGCCCCGACGGCGCCCCCGACAGGATGGGGCATCATCGGGCACGAGCGGGCCGCGCGCGCGCTGGCGCGGGCGGCGCGCGACGAGGCGCCGGCCCACGCCTATTTGATCACCGGGCCCGAGCGGGTGGGCAAGCGGGCGTTGGCGCGCGCGCTGGCGGCGGCGCTCAACTGCCAGGCCCCTCCGGCCGAGCGCCCCTGCCGCGTCTGCGCCAGTTGCCGCATGACCGCGCGCGAGGCGCACCCCGATTTCATCGTCACCGAGGGGACCGAGGAGCAGCGGCTGGGGGTGAAGGAGGTGCGCGCGGTGCGTGGCTCCGTCGACTGGCGCCCCTATCAGGGGCGCTTCAAGGTCTATCTGTTCCCAGACGCCGACAGCTGGGGCAACGTCGACGCGAGCTCCAACGTGCTGCTGAAGACGATCGAGGAGCCCCCCCCACAAGCTGTGATCGTGCTGACCGCGTCGAACACCGAGACGGTCCCCATCACGGTCGTGTCGCGCTGCCGCGTGCTGCCCCTGCAACCCGTCGCCCCGGCGGTGTTGGCCGCGGGCCTGCGCGCGCTGTCCGGTGCCGCGGCGGGGACGGCGGAACGGCTGGCCGCGTTGGCCAATGGCCGTCCGGGCTGGGCCGTCGCGGCGCTCGCCGAACCCGAGCTGGTGGCGCGCCGCGAGGAGGAGGTCGGCCACGCCGTCGCCCTCTCCGAGGGCGCCCTGGGCGCGCGGTTGCTGCTGGCCGGCGAGGTGTGCAAGGGCGGGAGCTTCCTGGATAAGCGCACGCACGCGTTGCGGGCGCTGGAGGATATGCTGGGGTGGTGGCGCGACCTGCTGATCGTGTCATCGGGGGCGGGCGGCGCCCCGGTGCACGTGGATCGGCAGGGCGAATTGGAGCGCCAGGCCTCCAGGCGAGGGCAGGCCAGGATCGTGCGCGGCTTGCGCGAGATCGAAACTACGATCGGGGCTGTCGAGCGCAACGTGACGCCCCAGCTCGCCCTCGAGGCGCTGCTGCTGCGCTTGGGATGAGATAGAGATATGCAACATGTCTGACCGCGTCGTCGGGGTGCGGCTGGAGCCGGGCGCGCTGGTTGTCTTTTGCCGCGCTGGCGCCCTCGGCGCGCCCGGCGAGGCGCTGGAGCGTGGGCGGCGCGTGACGATCGCGTGGGAGGATGGCGTGCGGGAACGGGAAGGCGTGGTGGCGATCGCGCCGGACCAGATCGTCGCGGCCCCGTCGCTCGACGATGCGCCGCGCGTCGCCGGCGTCGCGCCCGCGACGCAGGATGACGCGGACTCAGGCGCTCCCCCGCCCGGCGCCATCTTCCTGACGCCCGAGGTCGGCGAAGGCGGCAAGATAGGCCCGGACGACCTGCGACAGGCGCTACGGCTGGCCGCGCTATCCCTCCCCGAGGCGCCGCCGGAGCGGCGTCGGAGCACCGATGGCGACAGATAAAGATAAAGATAAAGTAGAGCCGATGGCGCGGCCCGCGCCGTGGGCGGGCGCCACGCCGCGCCGGGGGGAGGGCGGTGACCCGGCCCCATCTACGCGGGCGACGGGCCTGTTGCTGGCGCTGTCCCTCGGGGTCGTCTACGCGCTGACGTCGGCCGGACGCCTCGTGTCGTTCGACGGTGGCGTGATGTACGACACGGCCGCGCGCATCGTCGACCACCACACGCTGGCTTTGCTCCCGCACCACCACGGTATGCCGGGCGTGGGCGGCGGCTTCTATTCGAAGTACGGCATCGCCCAAAGCCTCGCCGAGATACCCCTGTACGTCGTCGGTAAGGGCCTGGAGCATCCGCTGGGGCATGGGGTGGCGATGGCGACCACGCTGCTCACGAACTCCGTGGTCACCGCGCTGGCCGTGCTGCTGTTCTTCCTCCTGGCCTGCGAGCTCGGGGCGGGACGGCGCGGGGCGGTCCTCTCCGCGCTGCTCCTCGGCCTGGCCAGCCCCTACTGGCCCTACGCCAAGACCGATTTCAGCGAGCCGCTCTCGGCGCTCGCCCTCACCGGCGCCGTGCTGTTCCTGGCGCGCGCGCGGGCGCGCCCGGGGACGGCATCGTACCTGCTGGCGGGCCTGTTCGTCGCGCTGGGCATACTGACCAAGCTCACCATCCTCTTCGCGCTCCCCGCGCTCGGCCTCTACGCCCTCTACGTCGCGCGCTACGCCGGGCCGAAAGGGCGCGCCTTGCCGCGGTTCGCGGCGTGGGGCGGGATGGTCGGCGTCGGGCTGGCGGCGGCCGCCGCCTACAACGTGGCGCGTTACGGACGCCTGACCGACACCGGCTACCGCTCGACCGACGATCTGCCGTTCCACGCGCCGTTGCTCCACGGCCTGCAGGGCCTGCTCGTCAGCTCCGGTAAGGGGCTACTGTGGTACTGCCCGCTCGTGTTCCTGGCGCTGGCCCTGTGGCCCCTGTTGCTGCGCCGCCGGCGCGCCGAGGGGCTGTTGGCCCTGGGCGTGATCCTGCCGACGCTGGTCGTCTTCGGGACCTACCCCGTGTGGTGGGGCGGGCACTGCTGGGGGCCGCGCTACCTGCTCCCGCTGCTCCCGCTGCTCCTGCTGCCCCTGGCGTTCGCGCGCGCGGCGCCGGCGCCGTCGGCCATCGCGCGCCGCGCCGCCGTGGCCCTCGTCGCACTCTCCATCGCCGTGCAGGCGCTCGGCGTCGCGGTCGATGGCGAGCGCTTCCTGCAGACGGGTTTCTTGGACGCGCGCGAGCAGCAGGCCCTCTGGGTCGCGCGGGATACGCCGTTGCTCGGGCAGGGCTGGCTGCTCGCCTACGATGCCGCGCGGGTCGTTGATCCGCGGGTGGCGGCGGGTATGATTGTCTCCTACCCGTGGCGTCACCCCACGGGCGCGTCGCTCAGGCAGCGCCTGGCCATCGACGGACGAGATTACTGGTGGTGGCAAGCGTTGGGGCGGTATGGCCTGAGCCCGCTGGCCGGGCTCGCCATCGCGGCGCTCGCGCTGCTCCTGCTTGGCATCGCGCTCGCCCGTGCTCGTGGGCGTCTGGTCGCCCGCGCGCGGAGCGGGAGCGAGGCGGCCGCGCGCGCCCCGTCGCGCTAAATGACTATGGCCCTGCTCCGGCGCCCGGCGCCCCGGCGCCCCGTGTCTTGACCTTCTGCCCGGGGCTGACTATAGTTGAGGATGCGACGGGGCGCGACGGGGCATGGAGCGACGCCGTGTCATCGGGTATAACGGGGTGTGGCGCAGCTGGTAGCGCGCGGCGTTTGGGACGCTGAGGTCGGAGGTTCGAGTCCTCTCACCCCGACTAGTGTTGTCTCCGGGAGGTTTGTTTGACGTGGCGGCAGCGTGCGACCGCCTTCCCGCACACGGGACCCCGGATGGCGCGTCACGGGCCGGCTGCGGCTGGTTGAGGGGGGTGCCGCGCGCGTCACGTCGAAGTAACTGCCCTGATCCTGCACTAGCTAGTTGTTAGCGTGCGCCCTTTAACAGTATGAAAGATTGCTCCATTGAGGAGCCATCTCTGGACAACGAGATGAGGACGACGCAGCAGGCGTCGAGGGGCGGCACCCGTCGAGGTCTGAAGCCTGCGGACAAAAGT
>JAABVA010000244.1_pt1 | contig 71109 bp, 70 predicted proteins | sample 5560331 | NCBI WGS metagenome assembly JAABVA01 (sample SAMN12812661, study PRJNA571458) | rock metagenome | isolation source: Antarctica rocks | place: Antarctica: Victoria Land, Mt New Zealand sud | collected 2016-01-07
GCAGCATTGACCATCTCACCCATATGGGTGAGATGGTCAATGCTGTCTAGCCCAAAACCTCTCCTCACTTTGTCCACACCCTCTGTGGGTCGCATTCACGTATGACACGCAGTTCGTTCTCGCTGGGTGGCACTGTTTCAGCGCAATCGGGGGCGAGACGTAGCGGCCAGCCTGTCTGCTCCTGTACCTGCTCGATAGTGGTGCTGGGATGATAGGAGTGTAGCATGGCCTCACCGTTTTCGGGGTCGAAGGTGAAGACGGCGATGGTGGTTATCAGTGCCGAGGGGCCGCCGCGTGGTAGACCAACACGTTGCCGCCATGCGATACCAGCCGGACCATGTTCGTCGGGATAACCATAACCGGGACTGGTGATAAAATCGACACGTTCACGTAGTCTATGGCGGTCGTGTGGCATGATGATTGCGAGGCGGTGTGCGAGTGAGGCAATATCGGCACCACCACCACTTCCAGGCAAACGCACTTTGAGCTGCTGCCAATCCATACCAATAACCGATGTGTTGAGGTTGCCGTAGCGGTCGATCTCAGCACCACCGATAAAGCCAAGTTGTACCTCCCCTGCCGCCATCTGTCCTAGCAGGCTTACAGTGCGTGTGGTCCACAAGGCATCAGTGATGTTCGGGAGATCGCCCATCGTATAGAGTAGCTCCGCCGCAGGAGTATCGCGCATGATGCCTGTCTCAAAGAGTCCGATGCAATGGGGCGCATGTGTGCGTTTCGCCAGCGCAAAGGCGAGCAGTGGCAGACGCATACCGACGAAGACACGTTCGTTATCTTGTATCTGACGTGCCGCACACACAACCATCAATTCGCGGAGTGTATAGTCAAGTTGAGATGTCATAGCAACAACCCCCTAATAGCCGTAATCAACGGGTGCGGCGTAACGATGTTCTTTAATACTCAGGTTCTTGATACGTTCCTCACCTAGTTTTTTGAGATATTCTGCATGCGTTGGCACCTGATAGACCCATGCATCGAGCCATGCCTGGAAGCCTTCCACTGTGCGCGTCTGCTCGTGATATTTATGGAAGAAGGCATGGTCACGGTTATAATAGCCTTGCACCATCGAGGGATGCGCTCCGAACGGCTCATGCACAACGGCACGAACCTTGAACGAGGGACCGAGTACACGATTTGGATCGCTCACAATCACCGCTTTTGGCACAATCTCTTCTGCAACCACGATCACATTCCGGGCTGCTAGCATGGCCTCTTCACAGATACCGAGGTTGCCCCACTGATGAATGTTACCCTCCTCGTCGCTGCGCTGAACGTGTAAAATAGTAACGTCTGGATGCAGCGCAGGTACGAGCAGAACGGGGGAGCCATCGAACGGCGATATCTCCTGACGAAATGTGGGATTCTGGCGTGGAATATCGCTCCCAAGTAGCGAACGTGTTGGGATGTAGGGCGAACCTAAACCTGCCGCTAGCAATGCAAGTCCGATAGTAAGATTGCTGTGGTCTTCCACCGTGATAGGATGCGGCACACCCTTCTCAGTGGCACGGCGATAACAATGTCCCAGCCCCTCGCTCACATTGCCAACCCACGCCGCCGTAACCTTCGTCACACAGCCTGCCCCGATAAGCATATCAAAAAGGACATCCGAGATTGGACCAATCACCGTAAGATCGCGCCGTTGCTGCCGAATAATTTCAAAGCCCGCCGCGAACGGGATCAATGGTTCGAGTGCCAGACCTAGCGCGACCGATGCACTATCTGGCACGTAACTGGTGATGGCAGAGGCCATAGAGGTAAGTTTGGTCATAATTGCTCCATCTCTTAGCTGCTTAGCTTCTTTGCCGTAAATGAGCCGTTTGGTTGCGTTAAGAGCGCATCAACAACTGAACCGGAAGCATCGCGCTTAAATTCTACGCTAAAGCCGTCGATGTTGCCACCATGATGCAGCATAGGTTGCCCTCTATAGGGCGTCACAAACCAGCCGAGGGCGTAGCTCGAATAGGACATCTCAACATATTTGCTCGTCTCTGGAATAATCATTTGTGGCGCATGCAGTTGTGCGATTTGATTTTCAGATATCAACTGGGCGTCGCCGAACTTTCCCTTATTGACATGCATGAGTGCCCATTGACTCATTTCAGCAACACATGAGACAATCGCTCCTGCTGGTCCTATCGCGCCTTGCGCCCCATAAAAGGGAATCTCCTTCACATTGTCTTTCACCTCTTTATAGGGATGTGAAAAGTCCGTAGCGTGTTGCGCGGTCTCGACAACGGAGAAGTTGCTTCGTGTCATGTCTAAGCGGTCAAAGATGCGCGTCTGCACAAATTCTTCCCAGCTTTGACCGCTAATCTGACCAACAAGATAGCCCGCGACCATATACATGAGGTTTTGATATTGCCAGAGGGTACGAAAATCTTTCGTTGGCTCAAGATACTGTAAGCGTTCAAATAGCTCTTGACGGTTGGCGGAGGAGTTGTACCATGCGAGGTCGTGACGCGGCAACCCTGAACGATGCGTTACAATATGTAACATATCTCCATTCTCTTCTGACATGCTTACCCCCTTCTATGAGAAACAACTCTGTCAATTTGACAGAGTTGTTTTGTTGTACGGCTCTGTCGAGGCTATTTTACCATGAAATATCAAATGGCTCTTTCTCAAAGAACTGCTGAGCAGGTGCAGTGGGCCGAGTCATGTGGAAAGGGAACTACGGATTTTGTATCATCAAGGCTAAAGGTAAAAGAAGTTAGGCAACAGTGGACTTATGGCACACAAACATACGCATTTCCATCCATTAAGAAATTCAAAAGGTAAACAAAGTGTATCAGAATCGCCTCTACGGTTATTCGTTCGTGTTACACGAACGGACCTCACATCCCCAGAAAGAACAGGATGCTGATTGCTTATGCTACAACACTGTGACTGCCCCGCTCCACATCCCCTAGGACGCGATAAATCAGGCCCTACACAGGCGTATACTTCACAATCACATTCGCGTAATCGTCCGATATGTAGAGATTGCCTTGCCCATCTATCGCGAGACCTTGCGGCTCGATGAAGCCACGACGCGCTATGGTTTCGCGTTTGCCGGTGGCGAGGTTCATTTTGATGAGGGCGTGCGTGTTTACTTGTAGGTCGGTGACAAATACGTTGCCACTCGTGTCTAGCACAACATCGTCGAGCATCCCGAAGTTGCCCATGCGTACCGATTTGCCATTCGGTGTAACCTGCCATAATGCTCCTCCACATTCATCCGCTATGTAAACCCTCCCCTGTGCATCTACTGCAGCTCCAACGGGGCGCGTTATCCCGGATGTAAGCAGCGTTAACCTCATGCCGTTAAGACTCATACGATATACATTACCTGCCGGACTATCCGGTACAATCAACGTGTTGTTTGTCGGGTCAAGGGCAATGCCATCGACACCATCTTTGCATCGCACGGTACTGGGTACGCCCGGTAGTGTGCGTAGTACCGAGGGTGACATTCTACCTGGAGCAAGCGCGAGAATACGGTTTGTCTGTTGTTCCGCGATGATCAACGTGCCATCGTCCAGCATAACCAGCCCTTCCGGTTTCAGCAGACCACGTACTAATACCGTCACCGTACCGTTTGTATTGATGCGGCTGATTGTACCGTTGTACGAGTCGCTGAATAGCAGACGACCCTCGCGGTCAAACGTCAGGTCATCGGGTCGCCCCACGCCGCGTAGTATGGTATGTGCCGTGTAGCGCGTGTGTGTACTCGCTGGCGTCGGAGCCGCTACTACTGGAGTATGAGGGGCGGGAGTAGCGGTAGCATGCGTTGCTCGCGTCGCCCGCGTTACCTGTGCGGTAGGACTATTGGGAGCAGGATTCCCAGCACAGGATGTGAGTAGAACGAGGCAAAATAGGATGATGGTGCAAATGACACTGGCATGATATCTCGACATGGTGTATCCTTCTATACGGTGCCCATAATGTTGCTCGAAAGGGACAGGAGTCTATGGCTATTCTTGAACAGGAAGGATTGCTGCCGCCGAAGAGCGACGGGCCGCATCTTCCCAGGTTACGCTGGCTACAAATTTTTGCGGTAAGTATATTCTGGTTCGCGCTAAATTTTCACTGGTCCGCACTTGGTATTATCATTCTTCCTAGTCAAGTTTTCAAGCTTGTTGGTGATTTGCAGAAAGGTGAGGCACTGGCATTTATCCTCGTTCCTGGTGCCTTTGTCTCGCTCTTCGCCAACCCACTTTTTGGCATGCTTAGCGATGAGACACGCGGACGCTTCGCACGTATTGGGCGCAGGCGTCCCTACATTCTGCTTGGAACACTCGTCAATGTTGTCGCGCTGGTCTGGATGGCACTGGCACGCGATATTCTCTCGCTTGCGGTTGCCTATGCGCTTATTCAGTTTGCCAACAACGCAGCCAGTGCTCCCTTTCATGCTCTACTCCCTGATATTGTACCAAAAGAGCAACGCGGCCTCGTCTCCGGTGTGATGGGACTGCTGGCAACCTTTGGTTCAATCAGTGGCGTTATCATCTCAGGTTTCTTTATCGACTCCTCGAAACCAATGCCGCTCTATCAACAAGGTGTATGGGTAACGTATGGCATCATTATCGCTGTAATGCTTACTATGATGCTTATTACTATCGTGTCAGTCAAAGAACGTGCTAGCGTATCGGAGGACCCCCTTATTATTGAACGCGAAATCAAGGCACAACCTCTCGCGCAACTTCAAACAGCACCATCATGGCTAACACGCAAAATGCTCTTCAATATTTTTGTCACAGTGTTGGCGATAGGAGTTGCATGGGGTCTGATGGCTGCCTGGAATATACTACACATCGGGAACGTCCAGATTTCCAATGATGTGCAACAGGTTGTGCTAGAGGTTGTTGCGACCATTGGTATATTGCGTCTCTTCGATTTTCATCCACGACGCGACCCCGATTTTGCCTGGGTGCTATTGACGCGGCTGGTGATGACGCTCGGCATCTACACCGTGCAAGACTTCTTGCAGTTCTATATGCGTGACGCCGTGCATGCGCCACATCCAGAGGCCCAGACCACCAACTTTGTGATTATTCTCTCGATTACGAGCTTGCTCAGTGCGCTCGCGGCTGGCTGGCTCTCGGACCACTTTGGGCGCAAAAGGGTAGTGTATTTCGCAGGTGGCTTTATGGCTGTTGTCGGGCTGATTTTTATTCTCACACAATCGCTACCAATTGTGCTTGCCGCCGGTGCCATCTTCGGTCTCGGCTATGGAGCCTACATCAGCGTCGATTGGGCACTGGTTGCCGACGTACTGCCCTCACGAAGGAACTACGCACGTGACATGGGCGTGTGGAATATTTCGCAGTCGCTGCCACAGGTCATCGCCCCCGTCATAGGTGGTCCCTTGCTCGACTCCTTCACAAAGAGTGGTCATCCTGTTATTGGCTTTCAATTGCTCTTTGGTATGGCGATAGTGTATTGTCTGGTTGGTACCGTCACAGTACGATACATCAAAGGTGTGAAGAGCTAAAAATATAGAGGTTGTAATGCATTACAACCTCTACAGAGATGGGCAACCAGGGAGTCGAACCCTGAACCTAACGATTAAGAGTCGTGTGCTCTGCCATTGAGCTAGTTGCCCGTTTCGGAACATACTGATAATAGCATACTCTCTACATTCCGTCAAGAAATTTTCGCTACACAAATCTCGTCGGCATACTCCTTCAAAGTAACCCCTCCGAAAAATTCTTACCTCTATTGGTTAAGGTGTTTCATCATGCTTAGCCTTTTCTTCCTATATTTCAGGGCGTTTCATGCTACTTAGTACTGATATGCGCTACTATGCAAACAGTAACATTTTTACGTATATGCAGGCTATGAATGAGCCTGTATCGTTTGTCTAGTAGAGGAGAAGTTCCTGTGCATCCTATTAGTCGCACACGTTACAACAGCCGACGCATTCTCGGATATTTTCGGCAGCATCGGATAGCGAGTATTGTTGCGGGCCACGTGGTTGTAGCATCACTGCTTGGCATTATTTTACTCAGCAGTGCTTTTGGCTCGACATTACTTGGAGCGTTCGCGCAATCCGCCTGCTCTAATGGTGATCAGACATACATGGTGGTGAGCGGTGACACGTTAGGAGCCATTGCTAATCGCTACCACACCTCATGGCAAAGCCTGGCAAGCTATAACCGCATTGCCAACGCCAACGTCATCTACATCAACGAACATATCTGTATTCAAGGCAACCACTCCACAGCCAATGGTGGTGGTGGTACCACATACTCCGGCACGGCTCACGAGACTCGTGGCTGGTCCAACCCTTACCCCTATGGACAATGCACACGGTACGCGGACGCGCGTTTTCAACAACTGCACGGCTACTTCGTGCCGTGGACAAGCAACGCTAATGCATGGCAGTGGAAAGATCGTGCCTATCAATTCGGTTGGCGCGTCTCAAGTAGCCCATCGGTTGGCGCGATTGTGGACCTGCAACCCTGGGTGCAAGGTGCCTATAGCTTTGGGCATGTTGCTGTGGTTGAGCAGGTTCTCTCTGATGGCTCAGTCATTGCCAGCAACCAGAACTGGGGTGTGTACTATTGGGAGGTCACAAATAGCCATATTTTCCCAGGCTATGGCGTAACCTTTATCTCGTAATCACCTAGTTAAAAATCGGTAACAGACCGACGGGCGACCACAAGGGTCGCCCCTACTATACACAATGAGTTCTACAAGCATTGTCATATAGTAGGGGCGACCCTTGTGGTCGCCCGTCGGAATATCTCTATCTATACACAATGAGTTCTACAAGCATTGTCATATAGTAGGGGCGACCCTTGTGGTCGCCCGTCGGAATATCTCTATCCATCTCGTGTTAGTATCATTACATATCTATATCGGAAAACACTTCATTCTCTTTCGTTTCGTAGATGTTTGGCGTATCGTCCTCCTCGAACAGAGGATGATTGATAAACCACTCCTGGCAATCAAACTCCTCTTCGCCTTTTGGCGCGTGTAGATGTCGATATGTGCCATCGGTTCGCAGTTCACTCGTGTTGACCGTATCGGCTAGATACGTTAGTAGCACTCTTTTATAGAGGACGGAACGCAGGTCAGCCGATTTGATGGGGAAAAGGGTTTCGACGCGCGTATCCAGGTTGCGCTGCATCAGGTCGGCACTGCCGAGATAGACCTCCTCATGACCATTGTTGCCGAAGTAGTAGATGCGGCTATGCTCAAGAAAACGTCCAACGATGCTGCGAACGCGAATGTTATCGCTTATACCCTTGACGCCAGGGCGCAGACTACACATTCCACGCACAATCAGGTCGATACTCACGCCCACCTGTGAGGCGCGATAGAGCAGTTTAATCATATCTGGATCGGTTAATGCATTGAATTTGAAGATCAGGCGTCCGTTGCCGTGCTGTTCATGCAGGCGTATCTCACGCTCAATCAGTTCGGCGAAGGCAGGACGTAGTTCGGTAGGTGCAACCAGGAGCGTGTTATAGGTCGTCCCCCGCGAATAGCCAGTGAGCGAGTTGAACAGATTTGTGGCGTCCTCTCCGATGGAGGGATCACAGGTGAAGAGTCCTAAGTCCTCGTAGATTTTCGCGGTTGAGGCATTGTAGTTACCCGTTCCCAGATGAATGTAGCGTTGTAGCCCCTGCTCCTCTTTGCGTACTACAAGCGCAACCTTCGCATGTGTTTTCAAGTCATACGAACCGAAGACAACGTGTACTCCTGCACGCTCTAACTCACGCGCCCAACCGATGTTGTTCTCTTCATCGAAACGGGCTTTTAACTCGACAAGCACCGCTACCTGCTTGCCATTCTCCACCGCTTTGAGCAGTGCCTGGACGATCACGGGCGCGTTCGCGCCAACACGGTACAGCGTTTGTTTGATTGCCAGCACCTTTTCATCATCTGCAGCCATCGAGATGAAGTTGACAACCGAGTTAAAGCTATCGTAGGGATGATGCACAAGCAGGTCTTGTTTCTGTATGGCACTGAACAGGTCGGCATCTTTCCGCAGAAAAGCAGGGGTTCGCGGCTCGAATGGCTCGTCCTTGAGGTCCGGGCGGTCAAGGCTATGTAGTTCCATCACCGCGTCCATACCAAGCGGTCCGTCGATCACCGTGAGGTCATGCTCAGTAATCTCCATATTATCAAGCAGTAGGGTACGAATATGCTCCGGCATAGAGGAATTGACCGCGAGATCGACCACGACGCCAAAACGACGATCACGTACCTCTTGCTCGATATACTCAAGCAGGTCCAGCGACTCATCTATCTGCAACTCGATATCGGCATCACGCAGGACACGGAATGGATAGGATTCCCACACATTATAGCCAGGAAAGAGCGTGTTCAGATTGGCGGCGATAACCTGCTCTATCCATACGAATGCAATTGTAGCCTTCTCCTCAGACTGCACCTGCACAGGAACGAGTCGCGGTAGCGTTGGCGGCACCTTGACACGTGCGAATAGTTCGCTCTGTGCCGCATCGCTGATGACAACGGCGAGATTCAGGCTACGGTTCGAGATATGTGGAAATGGATGACCTTGATCGACGGCGAGCGGTGTTAAAACGGGAAACACCTCTTTCTCGAAGTACACACGCATAGCCTCGCGCTGCTGCTCATCGAGCTGTTCAAAGTCGAGAATACGAATATGTTGCGTTGCAAGCAATGGTTGCAGTGTTGTACGCCAGTATTCGCGCACCTCCTGAATAAGCGGAGCCAATTTCTCGCGGATTGCGATCAACTGCTCCTCTGCTGTACGTCCATCTGGACTACGCAGAGTTTTGCTGGACGCAACCTGATCTTTGATGCCTGCGAGTCGAATCATAATAAACTCGTCGAGGTTGGTTTCAAAAATAGAGATAAACTTGATCCGTTCTAACAATGGGTGGCGTTCGTCTTTTGCCTCGTCGAACACGCGGCGGTTGAACTCGATCCAGCTTAACTCTCGATTTATATATAGGTCCGGCTGCTCTAATTCAGCATGAACTGTTTCCTGTTGTACCATTTTCAATAATCCTAATGTCTTCGCTGCTATATGTGGCTTTATTGTAACATCTATCATCGAAACGATGCAAAGGGACATCAGGCTTCTTGACAAGAAGCGAGGCGATGAAGACCAATTTCTTCATCGCCTCTAGCACATAGCAATCTTCTGGGAGTGTCTCGCCTTTATACTCTTTTGACGAGATTGGAAACGATTGGTGTGCCCCAACCACTTGCGGCATCCCAGCCCCTGTGAGCATTGTAACCAGTAATACTCAGGCTACCATTGAGGAAGAAAAACGAATTGTTGCCAACGAGAATATCGTGGAACGCGGCTGAGTACGATGCACTCTTGCCAATTTTGTAGAGCAGGGGATTCAAGAAGCCAATCGACTTACCCTGATACTGGTCGGCGAGTGCAACAATGCCAGCCCATTGTGGTGAGCCTGCGCTTGTACCACCGAATATGTGGAATGCGCCGCTCTCATAGGCCAGGACTCCCCCATTGACAGCAGCATCGTATGCCACATCAGGCACGCCGCGCCAGTGTCCCGGGACGACACCCTGCTGGTAATCGGGCTTGGCATAGATGGTGCTGAAGCCACCACCGCCAGCGACGTTGTAGGGGGTACCGAGGTCTGACTCGTTCCAGACAATTTCTGTCTGATAACCGCCATTGGCTTTTGCGAAGAGCTGTGTACCACCAACTCCTGTTACATAAGGGTCAGAGGCGGGCGTGCCTGCGCTCAAGATGAAAGAGGAACCATCGCATGTTGGCTGTGCTGCCCCATTGTCACCTGCCGAAGCCAGCACGGTAATACCTTTAGCAATCGCACGACCAAACATCTGATGCTCAAGTACGAGCAGAGCAGGATCGGCACATGTCTCGGCCTCGCCAAAGCTCTGCGAGATGACATCGCCGAGGCGATGCTGAACGGCATAATTTGTCACATTGTATAGGTCGATGTCGTTGCTTGTTGGTGCAAGTACAAGATCAATGACCGCCCCAGGAGCTACCGCATGTGCCCACTCTACGTCCAGTGTGATTTCGCCAGCCCAGCCAACCTGAATTGGGTCATTGGGATTGAAAGGCGTGGTACCAAGAGGCGCGATAATATGGAATTTAGGATCTGAAAGTCCGAATGTCGTATCGAACGTTTTCAGGTCTGTTGCAATAGTAGGACTCTGGTATGCATCGACGATAACAATAGTGCGGCCAGCACCTGTGATACCAGCCTTGTAGATAGAGTTATAAGAATAGGCAGTGGCGATTTGCTGCGGTGAGTAGCAGCGGAATGGAGCATTGGGAAGTTGACATTTGAATAGAATTTGCCCGCCACTTGTTCCAACTTTCGCTGTTGGTTGCACAACAGGATTTACTATGACTCGATGTGCTTTGAGAGGCGCGGCTGCATGAGTAGTGGAAGCTTTGGTATAGAACAGCATGCCGCCAACAATGGCAAGCAGTGCAAACAGCGTAAAGGCTACGCGCAGGACATTTGGTGAGAGCTTTGAAATCCTCACATGAGACTCCTTTTTAATTAGTGGTAAAAACTAGCATCCGTACTTTATTTGATAGTATCCACACTTATCATAAAAAAGTGGATTGAATGCCGTCTGATGCACCCCTACATCAGACACAAGTAAAGGAGAGATTGGATATGCTATAGCGATTATAGGCTGTATCTTCATTCTTGTATATAATTTAGTACATTTGGCTTCTTGTAAAAAGTAGTTACAAACACTCAAAAACGCTGACGCGGCTCCACAAAAATTATACCTGAATGTCTCACTGGTACACTTTTGTCTTGACACCAGAGAAGGTACTGATGTATTATCGTCAGGTGAGAGTATAATGGCGTTGTAGTATAAAAAGTATCTTCGCACAGAAAAACATTGGGCGATTGCTGAAACTGGTAGACAGGGCAGACTTAGGATCTGTTGGTGAAGAACCGTGAGAGTTCGAGTCTCTCATCGCCCACTTTTCATTCTTTAATTTGAACATTGTGTAGGGGCCGATTCATCGCGGCCTTTTCGCCAAATGGTTCCCAATAAGGCCGCGATGAATCGGTCCCTACTGTATAAGGAATACAGAGGCACAGTTCATTGTAATACACTGTGTCAGAAAAAATACCATTGTACAGAGTCATGTGGACGAATGCGCTTCACATTGACAAGTGGAGGAAATGTGAAGGTCTCGGTAGAAAAGTTGCCAACCAGTGAGGCTGTCTTGAATGTGGAAGTCACCTGGGACGAGATGCAGAAAGCCTCGGATAAGGCATATCGTAAGCTTGTACAACAAGTTGACGTACAGGGGTTCCGTAGAGGAAAAGCCCCTCGTAGCATTCTGGAACGCAAGACTGGTAAAGAATATATCTATCAAGAAGGTCTCGATGACCTGATTTCAGAAACATATCGTAATGCTCTACGAGAGCATGAGCTTACCCCTATCGCACAACCAACGGTAGACGCCCCCGTCTTCGAGATGGATCAGCCCTATCATTTTAGTCTTACCGTGCCAGTCGTCACACCACCCGTTTTAGGAGATTATAAGTCGCTACATTTCGAGCGACCAGAGGCCGAGGTGACATCCGAAGAGGTCGAGAAAGAAATCGAGTCGCTTCGTAATCGTCAGACGGAATGGGTAGAGGTCGAACGCCCCGCTGCCATCAATGATCGCGTAACCGTCGATCTCAAGCTGACCTCCGGCGATCAGAAAATCTCAGATTTGAAGGATAATCCATTCGAGTTGACCGATGAGCGTAGTGGCTTGTTCAAAGGGATGGACGAGCAGGTTGTGGGTATGCAGCTAGGGGAGAGCAAAACGTTCTCGACCACCATTCCAGAAGACTACATCAATGAAAAATATCGCAGCAAACAGGCCGACTTCTACATCTTGCTGCACAAAGTGGAAGAGAAGCGCGAACCAGAACTCGATGATGCTTTTGCAGAGCAGGCAAGTGGTGGCGAGATTACGACACTTGAAGACTTGCGTAAGGCTCTCAGCGATAACATTCTTGAGAACAAGAAGCGTAAGATTCGCGACGACCTACGCGAGGAAATACTCAACGCTGTCATAGATCAGGCGCAGATTACGTTGCACCCATTGCTGATTGACGAAGAGGCGGAAGAGATGTTGCACCAGATGGGGCATCTACTGGAGCGACAGGGCCTTTCTTTGGATCAGTATCTCAAGATGACACGCAAGACGCGCGAGGAATATCTCAAAGACGCACGCCCTGACGCGGAGAAACGCGCCAAGCAGCAACTCGTCCTCGATGAGGTTGCGCGTGAGGAAAAGATAGAGATCACACCGCAAGACCTTGAGGCTCTCTTCAATGCCTATGCACAGGCGGGGCAAGAGTTGCCACGCACCGAAGAGCAAATTCGCGCGTTAGCCATAAGTTATCGACGCGAAAAAGCTATCACGCGCCTCGTCGAGCTGACAACCGATCCCGATCCCAATGCAGAGACCGACGAAGAACTTGCAGAAGAAGCAAACGTGGAGAATGCCGAGGCTGCCGCCCTCGCAGGTGAGTCGTTTCTGGACGAAGCAACGGTAGATGCGGAACAAGTGGTGAGTGGAGAAGGGATGGTCACTTCAGCAGAGACCGAACCTACGGGTGGTGAGGCATCTGCAGCACCTCAACCCGAAACAGCAGAGACGCTGACAACGGAGACGCAGTAGTTAAGAAGAGGTGGTTTATGTCTCGTCTGTTCACATGCTGGCGAGACACCCAACTGTTCACATGAGTACAGTAATGACAATATTCAATGACGACACCTCTAAAGGGAAAAGGTGACAGACGTGGCAAACTCGAAAAATGTACGAACAACATATCGTTGCTCATTTTGTGGCAAGAGCCAGGATCAGGTTCAGCGACTTATTGCTGGTCCTGGTGGTGTCTACATTTGCGATGAATGTATCGACCTGTGCCGAGAAATCATCGACGAGGAGCAGGCAACGGTTGCGAAACCGCGCCTGCAAGCAGGCAAGATTCCAGCACCAAAGAAGATTTACGAGCAGCTTAGCCAATATGTAATCGGGCAAGATAGAGCGAAAAAGACGCTCTCGGTTGCGGTCTACAATCACTACAAACGTGTCAATGTTGGTATGCAGATCGACGATGTAGAGTTGGGTAAGAGTAACATCCTCATGATCGGCCCAACGGGTAGCGGTAAAACGTTGCTTGCCCAAACACTGGCTAAAGTTCTGGATGTGCCATTCTGTATCGCCGATGCAACCGCATTGACCGAGGCTGGCTATGTCGGTGAAGATGTCGAAAACATTCTGCTCCGTCTCATTCAGACCGCCGACTTCGACGTGGCACGTGCCGAGCGTGGTATCGTATACATTGACGAGATCGACAAGATCGCTCGTAAATCGGACAACCCTTCAATCACACGCGATGTGTCTGGCGAGGGTGTTCAGCAGGCTCTCCTCAAGATTATCGAAGGAACCATTGCTAACGTACCACCGCAAGGCGGACGCAAGCATCCACATCAGGATTTTATTCAGATCAACACAGCGAATATACTCTTTATCTGTGGTGGTGCTTTTGAGGGGCTTGATAAAATCGTCGAGCATCGTCTGGGTAGCAACAAATCAATTGGTTTCCGCTCCAAAGGTGAAGAGAACGCCGACGATACTGCCAAAGAGTCTGTCCTGTCACAACTTATCCCTGATGATTTGCTCAAATACGGGCTTATCCCCGAATTTGTCGGGCGTCTCCCTGTCGATGTGTCGCTGGACAGCCTTGACAAAAACGCTCTCATTCGTATCTTAACGGAGCCTAAAAACGCGATTATCAAGCAGTATCAGAAGTTTTTACAGCTTGACCGTGTAGAACTCGTCTTCACCAATGACGCTCTTGATGCGACAGCAGAAGGTGCGCTTAAGCAGAGAACCGGTGCGCGTGGCTTGCGTAGCATTGTCGAAGGCGTGTTGCTTGATGTCATGTATGAGATACCATCACGCGGTGACGTGAAAAAAGTGATTATCAATGGTGATGTCATTACCGAACACAACAAGCCATTGCTGGTGACAAGAAATGATCGCAACTCTGCTTATTCTGAAGATGAGTCTGCATAGTGCAGGCTCATCCTTATTCTGTAGGGACCGATACTACCTTGCATTCAGATGACCCGAAGGGTAGCTTCCGCTCCGAACACCTAACCGAAGGTAGAACATCGTTCGTTGGTGTTCGGAATAAGGAGTAGGCGAATGCCTCGTTTCTGAATGAATATCAAGATATCGCGTCCTCTCGGCAACTGGAATGTTAGCAGGACGCGATAAATCGGTCCCTACAGATGTATTCTAAAGGATATTTATAACGAGATAAAAGCAATAGTGGGCCGCGAGAAAGACAGGCGTAAATACATGAGCGATTCTGAACGCCAGGATAGTACACAAAACGGACAACGTGTGCGAGAAGTGAATGAGGTATATCCCCTTGTAGCGTTGAAGAACGTTGTTGTGTTTCCGCATAACAGCCATGCACTGGTTATTGGACGTGAAAAGATGGTGCGTGCTATCGAAGAAGCCATGCTGCAGCCCGACCGCTCGCTTATCGTTGTCATGCAACGCTCCACTGAAATCTCTGACCCTCAGTTCCAGGATATCTTTTCCATCGGTACGCTTGTTGAAGTCTTGTCTACACAACATCAACAAGACGGCACGATACAGGCACTGGTGCGTGGTATTCGGCGCGTAACAATCAGCACGTTCCTCGATGACGAACCGTTTCTCCGTGCAGGAGCAAGTACATTGCCAGAGACGCAGTATAAAGGTCCCCAGGCAGATGCACTGGTACGTTATGCGACCAATCTTTTTGAACACTACGCCCAGCTTAATCGCCGCTTCTCTGCCGAAGATATCAACTCGATTGTGGTACTCAAAACGTTGCCACGACTCTCAGACACGCTTGGTGCCCATGTCATCAACGATGTTCAGCAACAACAAGAATTGCTGGAGACGCCCGATCCCATGGAGCGCATCAACAAAATATGTGTCATTCTTGGCAATGAGATCGAGATATTGGAGCTTGAGACGACCATTCGTAGCCGTGTTCGTTCACAGGTAGATCGTTCGCAAAAAGAATTTTATCTGCGTGAACAGTTACGGGCAATTCAAGAAGAGTTGGGCATTGAAACGTCCTCTGAAGCCGATGAGTTGCGTGCTAAGGTCAAAGAGAAAGCATTGCCTGTAGATGTCGCAGTCAAGCTACGCAAAGAAATCGACCGTCTTGAACGTACCCCCACGCAATCGGCAGAGGTTACTGTGCTGCGGTCATATATCGACTGGGTTCTAGCCCTACCCTGGGGTGAACGCACCGAAGACCGCTTCGATCTGGTAGAGACGCGGCGTATTCTTGAGGCTGAACACTACGGGCTAGATGGCATCAAAGAGCGCATTATCGAGTTTTTAGCGGTTCGTCAACTGCGCCAACAGCTACTCAAGCAACGCGATGGACAGGGCGCGAAAAGTGAGAGTCAAGGGCAAATATTGTGTTTTATTGGGCCGCCGGGAGTTGGCAAAACGTCGCTGGGCCTGTCGATAGCACACGCGCTTGGACGCAAGTTCGCGCGTATCTCTCTTGGTGGCGTGCATGATGAAGCTGAGATACGTGGACATCGCCGTACCTATGTCGGTGCCCTCCCCGGCAGAATTATTCAGAGCATGAAAACCGTGGGAGTACGTAACCCTGTTTTCTTGTTAGATGAGATTGACAAGCTTTCGTCCGAGTATCGTGGTGATCCAGCGGCGGCATTGCTAGAGGTACTTGATCCACAACAAAACAACAGCTTTACCGATCATTATCTTGAGGTGTCATTTGATCTCTCCGAGGTATTTTTTATCTGCACCGGCAATGTGAAGTATCAAATACCGCGTGCGCTCGCAGACCGTATGGATATCATCGAGTTGCCAGGGTACATTCTGGATGAGAAGGTGAACATCGGCTCACGTTATCTATTGCCCGAAGTGTTGAGTGAGCATGGTTTGACACCTGAGCAACTCAAGATACCACAGGTTGTCATGCAGCACATCGTCACCGACTATACACGTGAGGCGGGAGTACGCAACCTTGAACGCCAGTTGGCCGCGATCAGCCGTAAAGCAGCACGGCGTGTGTTGGAGAAGCCAAATACACATCTCCGTCTCACTACGCATAGTCTTGAGCAGTATCTAGGTGCGCCCCGTTATAGTAATGCGCCGCCAGTGCAACGCTCAAGAATCGGTGCCGCAATGGGACTCGCCGTAACAGAAAACGGAGGCATGTTGCTGTCGGTAGAAGTTGTCACCATGCCGGGCAAGGGCGACTTACTGGTGACGGGTCAACTTGGTGATGTGATGCACGAGTCGGCACGCGCCGCTCTCTCGTACATTCGTACACGCGCGGATGAACTGCAACTCGACCCCAATTTCCAGGAAAACACCGACCTGCATATTCATCTTCCAGAGAATGCGCTCCCGAAAGATGGCCCCTCTGCCGGTATCACTATCGCAACCGCGATCATTTCGGCACTTACCCGTCGCCCTGTACGCAGCAACCTCGCAATGACGGGGGAGATCACGCTCTTAGGTAGTGTACTCGCCGTTGGAGGCTTGAAAGAGAAAATCTTAGCGGCGCATCAAGCCAATATCACACACTTGATTATACCTGCTGAAAACAAAACTGAACTTGCAGAGATTCCCACAAAAATTCGGCAAAGCCTCCAATTCACATTAGTAGACGATATGGATCAGGTTGTTGAGGCTGCATTGCTTGAGGCTCCGACTGAGGAAGAGCATGAAGCCTACCCGCGTACACCACTTCTCCATTTAGATGAGCATCTCCCGGCACGCCGTGAGCCATACGAGCCACAACGCGATAGCAACAATCGACTGTCGAACGTCGTTGCCAACGAGCAGTGGGAGCAAGACGATATTGATCCATCCGCGTTCATGATTCCCCCGGTAGAGAATCATACCCATGATGCATCACAGGCGCAGGGCAAACAAACCGATACGCAAAAATAAGTTTAGATAAATCGCTCTCTCGTTCGTTATATTGGTTGAGAAGCTTATCTTACGATATCTAATTGACAGAGTACCCCAACTTTTATGGGTATGCTACGTATAGATTGGTAAGGGTAGGTGTAGGTTGAACAATAGACCTCCCGGTAGCTTCCCTCGCCGATGTTTTCAGTGAGAAGATGCGATGTTTCTCCTGCAATGATTTCTTTTTTGTGTTAAGAGAGGACAGACTCATGAGTTATCAGGGACAAGACCCTAACCAGCAAGGGCAAGATCCAAATGCTGGTCAGTACGGTGGTTACAATCCCGTTCCCCAGCCTACCGATCCATATAGTGGACAGCAATACGGGCAACCTGGACAGCAACCCCAACAAGGCGGCTATGCTGGCTACGGTCAGCAACCGGGTTATGGGCAACCTGACTATAATCAACAGCAGCAAGGCTACCAACAACCCGGGTATGGACAACAGCAACAAGGGTATCAAGCTCCTAGCTATGGACAGCCAGGATATGGGCAACAGCAGCAGCAGTACGGCGTTCCTGGCACAGCCCCATCATCTATGGGTATGGCTCAAAATACGGCGGCGGGTTTGAGTTATCTAGTTGGTTGGGTTACTGGACTGATTTTCTTTTTTATGGAGAAACAAAATCGTTTTGTCCGCTTCCACGCGATGCAATCCATTCTCTTCTTTGGTGGTGCGGCTGTATTAGGGGTAGTGTTGCAAATCATCGCTGGTGCTGGTGTGGTTGGACTATCACTTGCGGCGACCTGTATTGGTGGTTTACTTACTATCGTTGTGATTGCCGGGTGGATTATACTGATGATTAATGGCTTCCAGGGCAAATACTTCAAATTGCCCGTCATCGGTGATTATGCCGAGCGTTACGCGAACCGGGGCGTGTAGTAAAACCTGTTGTTGAAGAACAGGGAGTGAGGCGGACAATCAGCACGCTGATTGTCCGCCTCACTCCCTGTTCTTCAACGACAAAAAACCGCCTGAGCGGGCGGGCGGGTGAGACGGCAACTTCTTATTTTCCCGTGGGGCTGCCCCCAAAGTATCATCAGAGCTGAAGAGCTTAACTTCCGTGTTCGGGATGGGAACGGGTGTACCCTCTTCGCTATAGTCACCAGCTCACCTGCACATGCAGGTGGTTTCTCTTGACACGATGTATACTACCATAGACGTTGCGACTTGTCAACACTTTTTTGACGTTTTTTTGAAATATGCAAAAATCATATAGTTGGTTATGTGTAGGGACCGATTTATCGCGTCCTCTTGGCAATCAACCACCAACGAGGACGCGATAAATCGGTCCCTACGACATATTTGTCAATGTTCTTTAGGAAACGTCTCTCCTGCGAGAAGATGTTCAAGCGGTAGGAACAGTCGGTCGCCGTCTCTGACAAGAACGGATACGCCGACAAGAGGACGATCTTTCTTTTGTTCAGTCATATTACTATCTCGCTTTCTCTATAAGGTATTTTCACTTTATAGCACGTTGTAGAGACGAGAATGGTAATTTTCCAGGGAGAGGGAATGAGAGGAAAACTTGCGAATTCCCCGAAACGACTAGTAAAATAAGGTCACTAATGCGGTTATTATGAGAATCTAAAAGGATAGATAACATGTCGGAATATGCACAGGTACAAACGTATGCCACCTGTAATGAACGCACGTATGCGATGGTTGCCTCTCACTATCGCCTCGTGCTTGAACAACTTGGTTGCACCGATACTCAGGTACTTCAATGGCTCGATGCTCTTCAATGGCCCGCGTCCGAAGATGACGGTCTGGGTGATATTTATGCCGTTCCTTTTGTTCTCACCCTCGCAGAGGTTCCAACTAAGAAGATTGTCTGTGCAGGTATAGAGGTAACGCTTTATATAGATGCAGCTATTCCCAGTATTGAAGAGCCACCTATATGGGTTGGTTTCAATCTGCTCTTCGAGACGGAGACACTGCGAACTGATGCTACCGCCCCCTACTCTATCGAAGCAGGTGCATCGCTCTGGCGTATTGTGCAGAAACAGGCGGGCGCATTTCGTGAGCTGGGGGCGTATTTTACGGACGAGTGGCAGGAAAATCAATCATGGCGTGCTATAACTGCACATCTCGGCGACCCCTGGGCTTTTGACCTGGCTATCTTCCCTCGTTCGCGATCCGAATGTTTTTCAGAGGTGCCAGCAGGCTTCAAGGGTACAGTAACACCACAAGGTTTTGGGTTCGCCAGAGTGAATCGCTGGCAACAATTACCTTGGGACTGGGAGATGAATTATATACAACATCAAGCAGAGGAGAAATAACGATATTTTCTAATCCTCTCTTAATGTTTGGAAGTGATAGTTATGTTATGATTAGAAAACTGAGAAGGAAAACAAATGGCAAAAGCATTATGAGCAAAACATTTATTTGGAGGTAGCAGCCATGACACCATCTATCCTGGTTATTGATGACGAAGAAAGTATTTCGGAAGTGGTACAGATCGTTCTTGAGGGAGAAGGTTATACTGTCCAAACGAGTATGAATAGTTCCGTCTTGCAACATCTCACCATATTGCCTCATCTCATTCTACTCGATGTCCTGCTAGCAGGAGAAGACGGACGCGAAGTGTGCAAGTGTATCAAGGCAAATCCACGTTTACAGCATATTCCTGTTATCCTGCTTTCGGCTCATTCGGATGCAAATAAGATTGCTGATAGGAGTGGTGCGGATGCATTTCTCGAAAAGCCTTTTGATGTCGATGTACTGATAGATGTTGTGCAGCAGTATTTGCAGGCAGTGCCAGTCTCTAATCAGGAGTAAGGAGAAAATCCTTCACAATACTTGCAGCCTCTTGGACTAACGTACTCTTATCTCCAGCGAGCCAGACGATGCGTCCATCACGGCGAAACCATGTGAGTTGGCGGCGTGTAAAATCATGTATGGCGTATTTTAAGCGTTCTACCATTTGCGCTTCACTGGTGTATTCGCCACGTAGCCAGCGGGCGATGAAACGATACTCAAGACCCAGTGCCTCTAGCCGCTCATGAGGAACGCTAGCAGTGAGCAGACTCTGAACCTCCTGCACCATGCCCTGCTGCATTCGCTCGTCTACGCGGGCGTCGATACGCCGATAGAGAGTTTCGCGCGGCCATTGTACTCCTAGTGAGAGACTTCGATAGAGTGGATGAGCAAGGCCGCGTTGCTCTGAAAACGGTTTGCCAGTAGTGATACAAACCTCTAATGCTCGAATGACGCGCCGGGGGTTATTGCGGTCAATCACCGAGAAACTCCTGGAATCGCGCTCTTGCAGTTCCGCCAGGAGATCAGGTAATGGACGTTGTTCAAGTTGCATACGTAGTGCTGGTTGTGGTGGAACCTGTGGCATATCAAGATTATCCACAATGGCCTGGATATAATGGGGCGAGCCACCAACTAGAAATGGCACGTGTTGACGTGCCAGGATAGCATCAATCGCGGCAATGGCATCATGCTGAAATTGCGATACGGTATATATTGCGTCCGGCTCAACAACATCTAAGAGATGATGTGACACCAGTGCCTGTTCTTCTGACGAAACTTTGGCGGTCCCAATATCGAGGCCACGATACACCTGACGCGAGTCGGCTGAGACGATTTCGCCGTGAAAGCGTTGCGCGAGCGTGATTCCTAGTGAACTCTTGCCGGATGCTGTGGGTCCGAGTACGACAATCAATGGTGGTTTTAGCTCCATCATGGCGTTTTTTGTTGTCCGTGGCGCAGAAGTTGATCGACACGTAGCACCAGACCAACACAGACTGCGATACCAAGGATGACTCCAAAGGGGGTGAAACAACCGAGGGCAAAGCCAGAGGTTAGTGCGAAACCGAGGATGCCACCGATCACGGCAGCTACCCCGATAAATAATTTGCGCTGATGCAGCAATCCCCAACCCGCGCCATCCAGAATGTAGTCACTCAAGACAGGTGTTGTGCCGAGCGTTGCACCAATGGCGGTGATGAAGAGCATGATGCTAAATTGGAGAGCGGGCAGACTACCGTGTACGCCAAACTGCCAGATGATTTCGACAATGGCAAGCAGAGCCAGCGCACTGCCCATACCAGTGCAGGCACGGTTGATGATGTCATGGATGGTCCACTTGCGATTCCAGTACACGGACAGCGAGCCGAGAGTAGCCGTTGGCACAAGTAATACGAGCAGCAAAATGAACCAGGGACTTGGCGGTAGTGCGACATGAACCACTGGTGTCAAGAGCGTATAGCAGAGGCTTGCGACCATAAATGCTGCAACAAAGGCAAAGATGTATTGCATCCATGTGCGTTGTGTTGGAGTGGCATACAACGGGTCCCATCCTGTCGAAGTTGTGCCAGTTGTGCTTTGTGCCGTTGGAGTACCATATTTGGTCTTGTACTCATTATCAAGTAGTGTCGCTGTTTGTGGTAGTCCAGTTTGCACAGCTTTGACTTTAGGCTCTGTCGCAACCTGTACCGCCTGCACCTGCGCGGAACTGACGGCGTGACCTTTGCCCGTAATGGGGAGTGCGCTCATCGAACCCATTGTCAGGTCGTCCTCATCGTCCTCATCGAGGTCCGCACCAACGGTTTTCCCGTTGCGGCGTCCATTTGCTGGTAAGCCAAAATTAAGGATATCTGCCTCGACCCCCACCACAATATCCTGCTCCTCGTCTTCCGGCGAGATGAGAATAGTTCCTGTATAGTGCGTTGAGCCATGCAGTTGTGTGCTATTGATGCGTACATTGATGCGCGTACTCATGCCATCGAAGATAACTTGATCGGGCACAATCCACGGCTCGGTGGCGCGAATGACGCCTCTTACATGCGTACCTTGATTGCCTGCAATTGACAGTGTAAGCGGTGCCGAGACACCCTGGTAAACCTCACCAAAGTCGAGGCTACGGGGTTGCACCTGAACATCCGAACGTGGGGCGCGTGAGAACCAGCCGCGACTAGGAGTGCTAGCAGGTGTAGTGGGGATGACAGAACTCGACGTACTGTCTCGTTTCGCCGATGCGACGGGGCGAATACGCGCATTCGGCCCCATTACGGCCCGTAAGAATTGTTCAACGGCCTCCTGCGGATCATCAACCGTTGTGCGAAGTTGTCGTGCGACACGGGCCAGACTCTCTTCACCAAGTTCGCGCAACCACGACTCGATCTCGCCAGCCGCTAAATAATCGGATGCCTCCTCTGGATGACGGGCACAGAGGTCCGCGAGTTCCTGTGGTGTTGTCGCCTGCTCGCCGTTATCGAACACGAAGGTACCCACGCCCAGCAGCGCACGACGAAACGCAGCCACATTGTTGTAACGGTCCTCCGGTTCCAATGCTGTAGCCTTTTCAAGTGCGCGTGCCACGCTTGGTGAAATGCGCGGGTTGGTAGCTCGTACATCCTTCAAGCCAAAGCCTGTCTCTGACAGCGTGTTCGTCAAGAGTTGAAAGATGGTCATTGCCAGCGAGTAGATATCGGCACGCTCGTCTGTTTGTGCCTTGCCATATTGTTCCGGTGGCGCAAAGCCGGGGGTGCCGAGTAACTGCGTGTCCTGTGCGCTGGCCGGTCGGAAGAGGCGAGCAATGCCGAAATCGATAAGCTTAATGCGTCCGGTTCGCATCAACATCACATTACCGGGCTTCATATCGCGGAAAATGATGGGTGGATTTTGACTATGTAAATATTCTAATACGTCGCACAGTTGGCGTGCCCAGCCCAGCACGCGCCGTTCTGGAAATGGGCCACCGTTGCGTTCGAGCATATCTTCAAGCGTGGCACCATCGACGTACTCCATGACCATGAAGTAACGTTGGTTCTCGGTAAAGAAGCCTGCGAATGATGGTAAATTAGGATGGTTTAGCCCCCAGAGCATCTTCGCCTCATCCTTGAAGTTCTGGATGGCCTGATGCCGTTCGTCCGGCGGTACCATCGAGAGGCTCATCTCTTTGACCGCACAGAGTGTTTGCCGCTTCAGGTCGCGTGCCTTATAGACCGCGCCCATGCCACCATGCCCAATTGTTCCCATGAGCATATAGCGTTTGTGGAGCAAGGCGCGACCGAGTTGCCCTGTCTGTGTGTTCGTTGGCCCACTTTGCTGACTGATGACGACCCCCAAATATCTCTTCTATAGCTAGTATATGCTGTGTATGTGCGTATTTCAGTATAACATATGGTCTATAGTACATACTACCTATGTGGAACTCATGTTCGGAATTTTTCAGGGCATCCCCTTGTGGGTGCCTTAGTCCCCTTTGGATAGTAACATACCTGCTCTGTGAAACATAAATTGAATGACCGCTCTCCCTTATATAGACGCAAAAGCCGCCCATTCTATAAAACGGACGAAGAGAAGAATACTCGCATAGTATATTTGCATAGGCAAGAAAGAGAGATGCTGCCCTTCCTTCCAATAAATACGTTTGTCGTTGGCATTTGGTGGCAAATCAAGACTTCGTTTTTGACAAATGTCAGTAGAGAAAATAAAGGGACGACATGAAACAATAAGATATTTCATGGTATACATACTAGTGATTGCTCTTGTATTGAGTAAATCAATAAATTGCTAGGAGATGTAGCCAATGAACAGCTATTTTCGTGTTCCGCCTTTGAATCCCGCTTATCTCACCTTACCAGAAATTCTTGCGGAACGTCTAAAGCCGTTGATAGGGACAGAATTTCATCTGACGATGTTTCCGAGAACAAATGGGTCGAAGATTAGGAAACTCATTGCAGAAACACTTGATATCTATGATTTGCCTGCTCCTTGTCCGAAAAACCTTTATACCATTGTTCCGACCAAAGGGAAAGGTGTTCCCCGTATCCTACTGGAGTATATAGACACGTATATTGTCACAACGGGAAAACAGTACAACCTCCAGGTATGGAATCGTAATCCAACAGGCAACGCTGCCTTAGTAGAATACGCATCTGGTGAAAAGCTCTCAGCGAATGATGTGCGTTACATCCTGGTTCGTATTGATTCCAACGAACACTCTATACGCTCCATTTTTATTCTTTCCCCTGAATACATCGAGGCTTGCTTTGGACCATTCGGCAAAGAGACATCGAAGCAACAGCTCATTATTACTGCAAAGCAACGTGAGATTATTGTGCAGAAAAATCCTCCTGTACTCCTTTATCAAGATACGCCATTGCTGGCACCTCTAGTCTCGCATTATGCTATCAAACCACGTAGGTTGTTTAGAGACAAACCGATAGTGGGAGAATTACTAGCACTCGAAGTACTGTGAAGCTAATTATATGCCCTTATTGGAACAAGGCTTGATACTGCCGACACGAAAACTAGAGGCCAAGCGTTAGAACGACTTGTTGCACAATTGCTCGGTTATTCAGTTGTTAAAGACGAACTTCTTCTAGGTGGCTATCTCGATATTCTTAACCAGCTTTTAGAGGTTAAGGTACAGGAATCATCAACTGTTGATTTAGGTCGTTACAGTCCACAAGTGAGAGAGGTCATTCCCTCCTTTCCACAGGCGACAACAGAAGATGTGCGCTACTTAATTGCATTAGTGGATAAAAACACAGGTATTATTACAGGGTTAGTGCTTTGTCCAGGTAGTAGACTTGGCGACCACTTTTCCTATGTAGCCACCGGAAATTATAAATGTCAGAGAAGTATTCCAATGGCCTTTTTTGACAGATATGATGGGCAGGCAACATGTAATCCGCTTGACTCCTAACAGTTAAGAAGCGGTTCTACCCCAAACGCCTGTGCAGCCAAAATTTCTATCGCCTCCTCTTTCTCTGCTTGTGCTTGAGTAGGGAGTGAGGAGAATATGAGTTCTTTCACAAGTGCTACAATATCTCGGCTTATCCCCGAAGTAAGGTCAGGTAATGGATATTTCTCGACGTACTGAGTGAGATAACGTCTTCGGCCTGCGTAAAGTTTATTGTTAAAGGCCAGATCATGGTAGCGAGTCATGAGACGCGAGTTGGCGACACCTGCGATAAGAAAAAGAATATCGGGTGACTGATTGGCATTCGGTGTAATCCAATAGCAATTGCCATCAACGATACATCCTTGTGCGTCATAGAAGAACTTTGGTGCTGGACTGATATCGGGAAACACGAGTTTTGGTTGTTGCCATGCTGACGGCTGTTGTGGTACCCAGATTTCATACCACTGACGTTTTGCTTCCAACACGTAGGTTCTACTTGCTAAGCGATCATAATGCTTAGTAAGATAATTCGCCGCTTTAGGATATTGACGTAGGTCAATTGCCACACGTTTTTCGTGTTTCATTGTGTGCGTATACAGTACCTGACGTAGTGGCATATTCTCTACTTGCGGTTGCCAGCGATTGGCGTTTTCTTGTGATAGGAGCCAACGTAGTACCGTTTCCTCTGGTTGAATATCAAAGGGTAACTTTGCCCAATCCTCTCTGATAAAAACCTCATCGGCTGTTGTCTTGATACCAACTCGTACCTTAGCTACATCGCAAATACGGGCAGTGGAGTGTGCTGTAATTGTTTTTAGCCATTCGTCTTCATCCGTTGTTGCCATATTCCAGGGGTCATCGGATGAAGCTGGCAGAGCAAGAGTACCGTGTGCAATGGTAAAGTGTTGCCCTTCAATACTATAATCGCGACTCTGACCATCTTCTAACGCTGTATAGACCGAGTGTTTTGTCTCTTCCTGTATTGATATTCCTACTTTTGTGTTTTCATAGATGCGTACAAACGTTGCATGATTTTGTAATGTTGCTTTGCTTGTTGCACCATGAAGTTTTTTCTTACCTATAAAAATAGCGGGCAGTACGGCTGCCTCAAAAAGTTTGGTATCTCCTAGATCAATAATCTCGATAATATCGTATTCTCGCGCTAAAAACGCACGAACAGCGGAGCCGCCCTGTGTTGTCAAGAAGCGATTCGAGGTTATCACGCCAAGCACACCGCCAGGACGTAGTTGATGCGTCATAGCGATAAGAAATGCGTGATAGAGGTCAACGCGCCCACTTAAACCAAATATATTTGCTAACGTCTGCGCTTTTGCCGCTCCAAGTACCTGTGTTCGCACATAGGGCGGATTAGCAATAACAATATCTACAGGCTCTATTGATATACCCTGTTTCGATGTAGCACAAAACAATTGGTGTTGGATTATGGCATTTTCATAAATATCTAAAAAATCATTTTGTTGCAGTACGATCTGTTTTGTAGAGGTGCCAACAAGTCGTGTACGAGCAGTCTCTATTACCCCTCCATCGGTTTCAACTCCTATGAGTGTTGTTTTGCTAAGTGCAGATTGTGGGAGCATTTTGGCAAAAGCGAGAAGTAATTCGCCATCCCCACAGGCTGGGTCAAGAACGCTCATTGTGTCTATTGTATCTAAAGAAAGTGTCTTTATAATGCGACGAGCTACAAAGCACGCCAATTCATGCGGCGTAAAGTGCGCTCCGTGCGCTTTCTTTGCGGTTATTTGTTTCATTGCACATTACTTTTCCCTTCTACTAACTTCTTTATTGTAACGGATAATCTCTCGTTTCATGTTGCTGTGAGTATACCATAGGCTGACCTATTTTACAGCAGAGCTAATAGTATGGTTTTTTCGTCCGTTCTTATGGTATACTATTGGGGTTGAAAGTGACCCCTGATTTCGTGGAGGTCGATACTGTGCGTGCAGACCGACTCATTTCGATTTTGATGCTACTCCAGACGTGTGAACGCATGACCGCGCACGATCTGGCGTAACACCTCGAAGTTTCTGAACGAACAATTTATCGCGATCTCGATGTGTTGAGCATGGCCTTATTCCTTGACTACCCAAATTTCCTAGTGAACACGTCTTATTCTCTACAAAATATTCAAGTTCTGTTATATTTTATAGAACAGGCTAGCAAACCTAAAAAGCTATCCATCGTAGCTTTTTCTTGGATAGCTTTTTCTAAAGAAGAGGGCTAGCAAGTAGCTTTGCGAGGCCCAAAGAGAGAGGAGGACTGTCAATGACGAAGGTACTCGTTGTCGATGACGATCAGTCCATTCGTGAAATGCTTTCTATGATGCTTGAGTATGCCAGCTACGATGTTTTGCAGGCGACAAATGGTGTAGAGGCGTTAGAAGTTCTCCGCACCTCGTCTACGCGGCTGGTCGTGTTACTCGATATGTTCATGCCCAAACTGGACGGACGTGGTGTGTTACATACTGTTGCTACCGACGCGCACCTTTCCACTTTCCACAATTATATTTTGCTCTCTGCCGACCCCGATCTACATTCGTTTACTATTGAAACGTCCCCCGCATTTTCTGTTCCAGTTGTCGCAAAGCCTTTTGAAATTGATGATCTGCTCAACGCGGTCGATTCTGCAATGCAACGCGTAACTATAGGTGTGTAGCGCGTAAGACTTCTATACTCGTTTTTGCATGTATGTGTCAGGTTTCATTCGCTGGCGTAAAATCGACGGTTCCGCTTTTACCACCACTCTTCTGAGCAACGTAGGCTTGTTCGAGCGTAATCGTGGTATCCACACCCTTACACATATCGTAGATGGTGAGTGCCGCAACGGTAACTGCTGTAAGTGCCTCAACATCTACGCCTGTTTTATAGGTGGTGCGTGTACGTCCTTCTATGGAAATTAGCCCCTGTATGCTGTCAAGCGTGAAATGCAGGTCGATATGGGTCATGGGCAGCGGATGACACAGTGGAATAAGCTGCGGTGTCTGCTTGGCCGCCATGATGCCCGCTATCTTTGCTACTTCAAGCACACTACCCTTCGAGACCTGGTTGGTTTCGATGAGGCGCAGTGTTGCAGGCAAGAGACGAACACGGCAATGCGCGATGGCTTCACGCATCGTTTCGGGACGGTTAGTCACATCTACCATATGAATGTTGCCGCCCTCATCCAAATGCGTAAGTTGTGTGGGAGAAGATTCGTGTGTCATAGGAAAATTGCTTTCTGTCCTCTATAAAGATATGATATTACTCTTTAACGTTTTTAACTTGGTACGAACGGGCGACCACAAGGGATCGCCCGTCCTTTTATATTCCGGCACTATTTTCTTGGATAGCATAATTTTACCTCTTACAAATATTATGCCGCTGCTCTATCAACGACCTCTAATTTGCCTGTGATGATATCAATAACAAGACCGTGAACCGGAATCTTCGGCAGATACGGACTGTTACGGATAACATTGACGACCTCACGCACATTGAGATGCACATCATTGAATGCACCAACCCATTGTAGCAGTCCGTTGACATCGCCCAGACTCTCGCGTTTAATTAGCGTATCAGGGTCTACCCCCAGAGCCTGCATAGAAGCGATGAGTGCCGTAGGATTCGCGTGGGCAAGACCGCATTGCGTATGTCCGATAACCATAACTTCGCGTACACCGAGCAAATAGATGCTACCCGCAAGTGAGCGGATGAGGTCGTTCGCGCCACCCTCACGCTCAGGTATTGAGATTGTCGCGCCAGCGGTACGCATCTCTACCACGTCGCCGCGTTGTATCCCAAGTGCCGTTTCAAACATCTGCACCAGTCGGCAATCCATGCATGTGACCACCGCCAACTGTTTGCGTGGTGCGTGTCCAATCACGGGCGGCTGGTTTTCCTGTAAGAACTGCTCATTTTGAGCAAGAACTTCGTCTATTCGCATAAATAAAGTATCCTTGTTATAGATGAAATGCCTGTAGGGGTCTAATTTATTACACCCTGTTGGCGATGCACTCTGCCAACAGAGGTTGAACTGTCTACAAATCCTGTTCCATGATGCGTCACCAACAGGGTGTAATAAATTAGACCCCTACAATACCTTCCTTTAGTCGCCGGATGCACCGGAGAAACCAATTTTACCATCAAAGGTGTAGAGATTTTCAGTCTTGATAAAGTCGAAACCAAGCTCGTCAATATGATGTAGCAGGGTAACAACTTGTTCATGATTCACTGCTCCCCCCTTTTTGCCAGTTAAGAAACGGCAACGCCAGTGGTCGGCATAAGCGGTCTCTGCCATACCATGCGGCCAGACCTTTGCGCCACGACTGGTTATCATCGTCAGTGCAAGTTGTTCGTTGCTTACGCGTTGGATGGTTTCACCAAGCTGATCGGGTGTGCCACCACTCCAATCCAGGTAGACATCGACGCCGACGAGTTCTTTTTTGGCGTTCTGGTCGGGATTCGCCGTATGCGACAAGCCTTCCTGATCTGATGTCGAGGAGTAACTGACGGCTTGGAGCGTCTGTGGCTTCTGACCTAGCCGCTCGACAACGGCTTCGGCAAACTCTTTTGTGCCGACTTTTTGCTTGCTCACACTCTCGACAAAGATATCGTAGGTATGAATGCCATCCTCGATGGTGCGTAACCATGCATTGTGTACGCGTGTTGCAACCTCTGGCTGCTTGATATGCACCAGCATCATAACTGCACCAAGCAGTAAGCCAGATGGATTGGCAAGATTCTGGCCTGCACGACGTGGTGCCGAGCCGTGAATGGCCTCGAACATGGCGAAATGGTCGCCGATGTTTGCAGAACCTGCGAGACCAACCGAACCAGCAATCTGGGCTGCAACGTCCGAAAGAATATCACCGTAGAGGTTCGGCATCACGACAACATCGAATGCCTCTGGGGTGTCGGCAAGCTTGGCGGCTCCAATATCGACAATCCAGCTTTCGTTCTGAATGTCTGGATATTCTTTCGCGATCTCGTCGAACGTTCTGTGGAACAAGCCATCGGTCAGCTTCATGATGTTGTCCTTCATGAAGCAGGTGACTTTCTTGCGATTGTTGTTGCGTGCATACTCGAAGGCGTAGCGAATAATCTTCTCGGAGCCAGTGCGACTGATGAGCTTTAGTGATTCCATCATGTCATGCGTCTGGCGATATTCGATGCCCGTATACAGGTCTTCTTCATTTTCACGCATGATTACCACGTTCATATCAGGGTGTTTCGTGTCGATGAATGGATAGTAGGCCACGCATGGCCGCACGTTTGCGTACAGTCCAAACGTCACACGTGTTGTGACGTTCAGGCTTTTGTACCCACCGCCTTGTGGGGTTGTGATGGGTGCTTTGAGAAAGACCTTTGTACGGCGTAGCGACTCCCATGCACTCGGCTCGATACCTGCACTGATGCCACGTAGATAGACCTTTTCGCCAACCTCGATTGGCTCAATGTCGATGTGTGCCCCTGCTGCCTGGATGATGTGCAAGGTGGCGTCCATGATCTCTGGCCCGATACCATCACCATAAGCAACTGTAATTGGTGTATTTTCACTCATAAAAACGTTTCCTTTTTGCTACTCGCCACCTTCTCCGTGGCAGTTTTAGTGTAGCATAGCATGGGAAGACGTGCAAACTGCTATGGTTCGTCGCAACTTTTAGAATAGTTGAGCGAGAAAACTCCCTCTATACGGAAAGCCGAATTTCTGGTATAGTGTAGTGCAAACACCATCCTTGTAGGGGAGACTACATAATACAAAAGAAGGCGAAGATGAGAAAGCCTTGAACGAGCATCTACCACAAGCAGAAGAGCCAGAAGGTGGCGCGACGAAAACGCAGTCACAGCAAGGATATACTGGCATAACCCCCCCGCTAGGGAAGCTACCACCGCGCGGCGAGCGCATATGGGTTGACCGTCCAGAGCAGTTGTTAGCCGCTGTTCGTACACTGAAAGCTGCCTCAGTCATTGCGATTGACGCCGAATTTACACAGGCGCGTTCACGTACACAGGGACAGTCCTCTGTGCCACGCCTTGCTATTCTTCAATTAGGCATCGACCGGACCTGTTTTGTCGTCGATACACTACGCTTGAACGACCTTTCCCCGCTCGCAGCCGTGGTCGAGAATCCCAGATATAGCATTTTGTTACATGGTGCGGGTGCTGACCTGCGCGTAATGGCTGATCGCGGCCTTGAGGTCGCACACTACTACGACTTAGAAGCGACTAGCCGCTCCATTTTCGGGCAACATGAGTCGTCGCTCGCGAGTATGCTGAACCGCGCCTTTGGGTATCGGCTCGACAAGAGCCTACAACGTACCGATTGGACGCGCCGTCCCCTACCACCTGCGATGGTGGCATACGCTGCCCGTGACGCAGAAGTGACGCTGGCCCTCTATTACTGGCTCGATCAGCACTATCATAACATTCTCAAATTGCACGAACACTGCGAACAACTCGAAGGTGTTGCCACATGGATCGAGCCTTTCCTAGATGGGACCGCCCCCCTTGCGGCAGAAATGGCGGTGGTCGAGGCGAAGAAACAAGGGCTGATTTCACACAAAGGTCAGGTAGCAGCGGATTGTCGTGCGGCATTGCTGGCATTAACGCACCCCCTGCATCGCAACCGTTTGTTGCGGCTAATCGCGGACCTCTCACTTACACAACTGACGCCAAATATTGTACCGCTGCTACATTCCTCGGCTTCGGAAGAACGTGCCAGTGCTTTGCGTGCCTTAGGGCGGCTTGGTGTTAAATCAGTGCAAGAAACCATTCGTCCCTTATTACAAGACCCTGTAGACGATGTGCGGAAAGCAGCGCAGGCGTCACTCCGCAACCTCGACGACAAAGAGACGGCGGTCAAGCACGCTACACCAACAACCTCCATTGATGGCACACGCACCTGGACGGTTGGACAGGGCGAACAGAGCGATACGGCTACTTCGGATGAAGACCCCTGGAAGGCGCGGCTCAGGTCTATGATGGACAAATAAGAGAGAACGTGTGTGCCGCCCTGTGTACGCAGGGCGGCACACACGTTCTCTCTTCTATAAAGAGGATTTAGCGACGCGGTATGCGCGTCCCCACCCAAACCAGAAAGAGTAGCATTGAAGCAAAGGTAGCGCGACGAATGCGCTGCGTCCAGCGCACTTCCTCTACAACATCGCCATTTCCGAGCCGCAACAGATGGACAAGACGACGTAGCAACGTTGGCGGTTGTGTGTAATCTGAACTACTGCCAGTGCGCGAGCGAGCAACAGAACGCCGTCCCTCTGCGGGTGTCGTGGCTGTTTCTTGCTCACGTTTGAGGATTTCCGCGCGTTGTTGCCACAGTTGTTCCTCTAAAGACATGAAGAATTGCTGGATGAGCAGTTTCGCAGCACCTTTGACCACCGTTTGTTGTAACCTCGCGCCTTTTTTGCTGAGTTGTACATCTGCTGTGTAGGTGACAATGGTAGTACTATCATGGCTCTGTAAATCAATGATGGCCTCGCCGCTCAGCGTATTTTGCGTATCGCGTACACTTTCGATAACCACGCGGTAATGCTGCGGGTCCCGTCGCTCAGAAACATGCAGCAGTCCATAATAGGTTCCTGCTAACGGCATATAGGTGAGGCGCAGTGCAAGATTTTGGGTGAACTCATCTATACGCTGCAGTTGCTCTATTTCAGGTAGCGTATGCAGGAGCGTTTGTCTATCGCGCAAGCATTGCCACACCTCTTCGGGCGTGGCTTGCAACGTATACGTTCCCTCTATATCCATAAGAAAATGTCCTTTATAATTGCTGAGTTCAATATCCATGAACAATACACCCATTATAGAGGACTTGTCTTGTATGGGCAAGTACATATACAACAAGCGAATGGGGACATTTTTCAAAGCACCCTCCCTGTTGTATATGCTAAAACGCTTGCGTTCACCTACGGTAAGGTGTATACTTGCAACCATACAAATTGACGCGAGGAGGAAGACGGGTTTTCGCCCCACCTCTATGAGGAGTTTAATTCGCAATGAAAGTAATTCTGTTACAAAATGTTGAGGGCCTGGGACAGGCGGGCGACCTGAAAGAGGTCGCGAATGGCTATGCCCGTAATTACCTCTTACCCAAAAAATTGGCCGCTGGTGCCACGCCTTCTCTGATCGCGAACCGCGCACAGCGCGTTGCCGCCGAGCAGCGCAAATTAGAAAAGCAGGCCGAGTCTAACCGTGAGCAGGCCGAACGCCTAGAGAAGGTGACGCTTACCTTCAAGGCGAAGGTTGGTAGTCAGGGTCGTCTCTATGGCTCAATCACCAGCCAGGATATTGCCGCTGCACTGCGTGATGCTGAAAACATCACTGTTGATCGTCGCTCAATTGAACTGTCCGACCCAATTCGCTCGCTTGGAACATTCACGATTCCTGTCCGTGTTGCTACAAAGCTAGAGCCGAAAATCACCGTGAATGTCGTCGATGCAGCGGCTCCCGTTGTACCTGCCGCCGCCACACTTGCTGTTGCCGAAACAACCCAGGATGTAGGGGTTTAATTCATTACACCTCGTTCCCATTGACCATGTATGCGACCATTGTAGGGGTCTAATTTATTACACCTTGTTGGCAATGAAGCATACAAGACGGTTTGTAGACGTGGTTTAACCCCCTTTGGCACGGTGTATCGCCAACAGGGTGTAATAAATTAGACCCCTACAATGGAGATATAATGCCGCGCTGGTTGTACTACTCGTTGATATTGACCATTGTTGCCCCACTCATCGCCTTAGTGATGGGATCACAAGCACCGGCAATGGTCATTTTTATTTTCGCAATTCTTGGCCTTATTCCACTTGCAGCCTTCATTGGGCGTGCCACCGAAGACCTCGAATACTATGTCGGTCCGGTCGCAGGTGGTTTACTGAACGCTACCTTCGGCAACGCCCCCGAACTTATTATCGGTATCTTTGCCTTGCAAGCGGGACTGCTTTCAGTGGTGAAAGCCTCAATCACAGGGTCGATTATCAGTAATGCATTATTGGTATTAGGTGGTTCGCTGGCACTCGGCGGCTGGCGTTGGGGTGAGCAATATTTTGATAGTCGTGCTGCAGGGCAGTTTTCCGCTATGATGGTGATGGCGGTTGCAGGTCTCCTTATTCCGTATACCGCCAGTGTCGTGCCAGCGAATCAGTTTCGCACGGCACCGATCAGCGTGGGTATTTCCATTATTCTGTTGCTTGTGTATATCATGTATCTCGCCTCGAATATCTTTCATTTACGTTCAGCTCGTCGTAACCCGACAAAGCGTGGCAAGCCTATCACGGCTCCTCTAACACCCTTAAAGGAGCCGGACGACGAAGAGGTGGATGCTGTATCCGGCGGTGCCGATCCACGCGAAGTAAACGTGGGTAAGCCACCACCACCCTGGTTATCGCTGCTATTGCTCCTGGGTGCAACAGTTTTGACTGCCTTAAATAGCGAACTACTGGTTGGAGCATTAGAGCCAGTGACGCATCAATTAGGCTGGTCGCCAGTCTTTGTTGGTCTGGTAATCATTCCTATTGTCGGTAATGCCGCCGAGCATTCGAGTTCGCTCATCGTGGCCTATAAAGACCGCGTTGACTTGAGCATAGCGATTGCGGCTGGTTCTTCCATTCAGGTTGCGACCTTTGTGGCACCTGTCCTTGTGCTAGTAAGCTTTTTCTTTTCACATCACCTCGACCTCATTTTTCAGCCGCTAGAACTGGTGCTGCTGGGACTCTCGACTATCTTGTTCACGTTCATCAGCCTCGACGGAAAATCGTCATGGCTTGCAGGTATGCAGCTTCTGGCTGTGTATATTATGGCGTGCATCGTGTTCTTTCTGATACCTGGATAACACTTTAATTTCATTGTCACAACGGGCGACCACAAGGGACCGCCCGTTTATTCTAAGAACTCTCCGCCAGGAACTCACCCGTCAAAAACTCTAATACCTGCTTTTTCGACAGTTCGCGTGCCTCTGCCGTTTGCTGTTGCATATTCTGGGGAGGGGCTGCGAACGTTTGACGCATTTGCTCTATAATGGCTTCTCGCGTTCCCAGTTTCTTGTCCTCAGCGATGGCACGTAGCGTCTTCCCTTCTGGAATATCTAGCCCTGCTTTTTCCATGACCTCTTCAGCAATATAGATGGGACTGTCCAATTGTACCGCCAGTGCTACTGCATCACTTGGTCGTGCATCTATCTCTTGTTCCACCTCGCCATTACGAATCTTGACTACTGCATAGAATATCTCGTCTTTGAGCGACTCGATGCGTACCTCTACAACGTTTGTGTGAGTGGCTTTGAGCAGATTGACCATGAGTTGCACTGTGAAAGGACGTGGCGGCGTAATCTTATTCAAGCCCATTGCAATAACTAGGGACTCAACTTGCGGTATCCAGATAAACAGGACGCGGCGACCAGCTTCATCTTGCAGGATAACGACTCGTTGCTGGCTCTGTATGTTGATACGTACCGAGTTGATGTGCGCTTTAATCATTGTTTTTCTCCTCTGCGCTGGCTGTATATCCATATACGCTAACAGTAGCTCTCTTAACTGTTTTCTTGCGCGATGCAAACGACCCTTCACTGCTACCATTGAAATATGTAGCGTCATCGCAATCTCTTGTAGGCTCAGTTCTTCATAATAAAATAGCAGCGTAGCCGCACGGTCCTTCGGCGAGAGGCTCTGCACAGCGTCAAATAGGAACTGCTGTAGTTCGCGCTCTTCCACCAGAGTTTGTGGGTCCTCTAGCATCGAGAAGCTGTCGGGTATCTCGTAGTGCATGCCGCCCATCATATCTTCCAAAGAGAGTGGATTGGTTTTTTGCTCACGAAGGTAGCTACGGCAGACGTTGAGCGCAATGCCATAGAGCCAGCTTTTGAAGCGCGAGTCGTCGCGCAGGTGGCTAAGCGAGAGGTAGGCATGCAGAAATATCTCCTGCATCAGTTCGTGTGCGGTCTCCTCATGGAGGACTTTGCCTAACACAATACGCTTGACCATCTGTGTATAGCGTTCGATGAGTTGTCCAAAGGCGTGCTTGTCTCCGATGCGTGCAAGCACGACCAGTTCGCTATCTGTACTCTGCTCCATGCCGATGCCTGTTGTATGTTTCCCTTCCTTTATGAAAGCTTTTTGAACGGATCGGACTTTTCATCAGGATCGTGCAGAAAGGTCCCATCAGCCCTAAAGATAAGCGACATCTCAGGTGTAACCTGTTCTAGCATCGGACGGAGTGCCAGTTCGTTCAGGATACTCTCGATGGCGTCCGCCAGTTCTTGCTTTGTAAAACGTCTCTGCAACCACTCAGCATTGAATGCCTCGCAGTCTTTTAATCGTTCTACAGGGAAAGGTTCAGCTTGACGCGGAATGCTCTCCTTATCAGTAATTTGCAGTGTCGGCGACATGGCAGATATTATCATGCTGAGCGGTCCATAGCGGTCCTGCTCTTTGTATCTAACACCAATTGGTAGACCTCTCAAGATATCAAGCAGATATTGTGCCGCCTGTGGGTTATACTCAACGGCGGCTCGTAATCCTGCCGCCGCTTCTATAGACATAGGCATAGAATGTTCTCCTTGAAAAAGTATGTCTGTATAAGTAGTGGTGAAAATGCAAGAAAAGGTTATGTGAGTAGTATAGATGAAAAAGAGCGAGGGGTGGCAAGCACGCTTGCCACCCCTCGCTCTTTTTCATCTATACTACTCATGTCCGATTTTGTACATGGCCTTTGGAAGCTCTGGGAGCAGGTCGGAGGCGAGCATACCTGCGTGTCCCATTCCTTTGCTGATAATGCCAGCCGCAACGGTGTGCAGGTAGACAGCGGCACTGGCGGCATCGTAGGGGTGCATGTCCTGTGCTAAGAAACCTGTCACCATTCCTGCCAATACGTCGCCGGTGCCAGCAGCCGCTAAAGCGGGGTTTGCCAGCCAGTTGATACGTATGCGACCATCTGGCTCGGCTACGATGGTACAGGCACCCTTGAGAACGAGCGTGAGTTGCCATTCTTGCGCTTTGCTCCGCGAAAGTTCCAGGCGGTCAATGTTGCCACCTGATACCTTTATACCTCCACACAGACGCCCCATTTCGCCAGGATGCGGCGTAATTACCGTCCCTTTGGGTAGCAACGTCCACCAGCGTTCGAGTTTCGAGAGGTTGTTGAGACCATCGGCGTCCACCACAAGATGAGGCCGTTCCTCATCAGATAGCGAACGCAGATATTCCAACACCTCCAAAATGACCTCGCGTGTGTTGGGCGATTGTCCCAAGCCGGGGCCAATCAGCAGCGAACGATAGCCATGCAATTTATCGGTCAGAGCCTTTGAACGTGTGAAACTTTCGTTTTCTTCGGGTGGCAGGATGGCGAAAGTGGCTTCATGAAATGAACTTGCGTAGATGGGCAGCATTTTCTCGGTCACGGCAAGCGTGATAAGGCCAGCACCGACACGTCCCGACGCACTACCTGCAAGAAACGCGGAGCCAGGATAAGGGAACGAGCCACAAAACAGCATGACCTTACCGAATGTACCCTTGTTGCTCTCTAAAGGACGTGGCGGCAGCATCTCCCGTACTAGATTGTCGGTCAGCATCTCAGTCTGAATGTGCTGCTCAAGTTCAGGCGGGAAACCAATATCGGCAATGTATAGCTGTCCGATGTAGTCGCGACCAGGGAAAAAGAAAAAACCTTGTTTAGGACAGGCAAAGGTGATTGTCGTATCCGCGTGGACCGTCTCCGGGTCCACCTCGCCTGTATCGGTATTGAGACCAGTGGGAAGGTCAACCGACACAATTCGCAGCTCGGCACGCTTTTTCCGTTCCTGGCGTACTTGTGCAAGCAGTGAGCGCATGTCGTCTGTAAGGGGTCGTGCATTGCCAGTACCCAACAATGCGTCAACAATATAATCCGCGCTACCTATTGCAGACTCTAGCTCGCTGGCGGTCTCGGATTCGTTGATATCCTCGCCGCGTACCGTGAGTTTGTGTTCTTTCCAGTGATACAGGCTCACCATTGCCCCCGCCTCCGCCAGATGGTGAGCCATCACAAGGCCATCACCGCCATTGTTGCCCGGTCCAATCAAGAAAAGTACCTCAAGTTCATTGAGCGTGTGATGTGGTAGTAGATGGGCCTCGAACAGGTCTGCCGCGCTCTTGCCCGCGTTCTGCATCAATATGTGACTCGTCAGACCGTATTGTTGCTCAGCCTGAGCCTCAAGCTCGCGCATTTGTGCAACGGTAACAATATGCATGCCATGCCTCCGACGTTGCTAGTGTGTAAGATGATTATAGGGATTGTCCTTGCTTATGATACGTATTGTAGTTGGTTAATGGATATGAGGAAAGACCCAGATGTTGGTTAGACCGTCAAATATGTAACCTATGATTAGCTTGTGGCGTGCCACAATAGGTAGTTGTTGTTACATAGAGTCAAAAATGGAGAAAACAGATGAATGATAATCCTCAAAAGAATGCCCAGGGTGGTCAAGATGATACCAATCGCGAGCAACCACAGGGTGGCTATCAGCAGCAGCAAGGGCAAGAATCAGCACCGCCGGACACGCAGGTTCAGGGTGGAGCGCAGTTGCAACCACCACTAGCCTCCTCTCAGGGTGGTCAAGATGATACCAACCGCGAGCAACCAAAGGGTGGATATCAGGAAAGTACCAAATGATGTAAACGTTTCCACTAAATAGCCCATTTGGGCTACCTCCGTGGTGTATCAAGACGTTTCAATATGGTTTATGTTATGATGTGCAAGTCCCACGCTTCTACAGGCGTGGGACTTGCGTGTCTTTGTATAGGTATACAGGGGTACGTGGAAATAACAGACTTGCGAGGTTGCATTCACTAGAAGGACGATATATTGCAGAGACATAAGTACATCCTGAAGTATTTACGGCAGGACAACGGAGGAAATTTCGTAGTAAAGTTGAGTATTGGAGCGGTTCTTGGACTGCTCTTCGTAGCATTCACGTTTAACATACACATAGCGACCGCATCGGCCACTCCTTACACGCCCTGTGCGAAAGGGAATCGCAGTTATGCTGTGGTGGAGGGCGATACGCTGAGCTGGATTGCATTCCGCTATTCCATGGACTGGTCAGCATTGGCAGCACAAAACCATGTTGCTGATCCTAACTTGATTTATACAAGTCAGATTGTATGTATTCCTGTGCAAAGGTTTACGCCTGCTCCGCAGGTACAGCATATCTATGCTATCGGACATATGGCGCATGTGCAGAAAGTTCCGGCGCAGAAGCCGCCCACAACACCTGTAGTACGCACAACGCCAACGACGCCGCCACAAAAAGTAGTGACGCCTGTCGTTGTTCCGACACCAACAAAGACACCTCTTCCCCAGCCCACGACGCAACCTGCGCCAACGGGGAGTATTCCGGCGATGATCGATCAGATTTTCGGAGCAAACGGACCTGCTGCAATCAACGTGGCGCGTTGTGAATCGGGTTTGAACCCCAATGCGTACAATCCGAGTGGCGCATCTGGCCTCTTCCAGATCATGCCAGGGACGTTCGCAGGCACCTCAGAGGCGGGTCAGTCGATATTCAACGCCCAGGCAAACGCTCTAGCCGCCCACGAAATATTCGTGCGCGACGGCTACAGTTGGAGAGAGTGGACCTGCCAGCCATAATAGGATGGTTGAAGCAGAAAACACACGGTAACAGTTAGCAACCTTTTGTAATTTGTAAGCAAAACAAAGAGCAGCTCAGGAGATACAATCTCTGGGCTGCTCTTTGCTTTGTCAAATCATAAAGGTCTATAAAGGCTCCTTCGGGTATGTTATACTCTACAGACAAACACACATGTTTATCGTCTATACAATCTTCTCAGAAACAGGACCTTTTTTATCATGAATACGAGCATACGTTACCTTCTTGTTGTTGTTTTGCTGGCTGTCGGCGGGGTGCTTGTCGGTGAGAGCATTATTAGCAGTGTTAATATTCTTGAAATCATTCTTGGGGTTATCTGTCTCATTGTTGCTGTTATACTATTGTTGCGTATACCAGTCAAACGGCCAAACGAGGAAAGGCTAAATTGAGAGCATTGTTGTATCAGAATTAACGCTTATGCTATACTGCTAAAACTGGATATTAGATTTGAGAGGAGACTGCTTCTTGCTTTTTTCATGGGATGGACAAGAAGTTGTGCTACTATATATGGTAGAGATACGTCAGAACGTAGAGAGCTACGTATACGACCAAAGAGAACTTCCTGGTATCCCTGATATATGCCATTCCACGCTTAAAGGGATATATCACGATATTAGCGTGTGTCAAGCAGTATCGAAGAAGCCAAAGCTTTTCTACTCTCATTGTAACAGTGAAATATGGCATGGTGACTCGACGCTCTGGTTAAAAGATTTACCAAGTGAATCTGTTGATCTTATTTTTGCTGATCCCCCATACAACATCAAAAAAGCGGAGTGGGACACGTTCGAGTCGCAACAAGCATATTTGAAATGGTCATTGAAGTGGATCAAAGAGGCCGCTCGTATCCTTAAACCCGATGGAACGCTCTATGTATGCGGCTTTTCTGAAATATTAGCTGACCTTAAACTTCCTGCGTTACGTTACTTTGCAGGTTGCCGTTGGCTAGTGTGGCACTACAAAAATAAGGCCAATCTAGGTTCCGATTGGGGACGCTCTCACGAAAGTATACTTCACTTCAGAAAAAGTAAAGAGTTTCCCTTTAATATTGATGATATTCGCATTTCATACGGTAATCACACGTTAAAGTATCCCGAACATCCACAGGCGGAGACAAGTCAATACAGCAATGCGAACGGTAAAGAATATACCTGGCAGCCTCATCCGAATGGGGCTAAACCAAAGGATGTGATCGAGGTTCCAACCACTTGTAATGGTATGAACGAAAAAACTCCTCATCCAACGCAGCACTGTTGCCGAATGGATACAGTTTGATGCTGAGAACGAGAAGCGAAGAAAGTCTATTAGATGACTGATTTCCAAAAATTTCTGACAGAAGATTTGTGGGTCTTATCGAAATGAAACTTGCACTCAAAATCACGCCACAGCGTAGCACACAATACATGAACATGGTCTCAACCCTTGCGCTACCAGAGCTTCTTGCCAGTCCTATCGGGGCCGCGATCAATCATTGTTCTCCTGTAACGCTGGCAGGTCAGGCATATCTTTTGGCGACGCTTGACGATTCGCGTCTCACACCAGTTATGCTTGTTGATCTGGCACGTTTAGGCGCGACAAGCGAGGTTTATGAATACTTCGATACGCTGGGCGAGGTCAAGGGTCCCTTGTTGCGCCCGCTAGAGCCAACGTTTGTGCCGTTCGTGCCGTTGGAGATGGCGGAGACGCGCCGCTATAAGGGCAAGACCAATGAGGTGTTTACACGTGTGCTATTGAACGTGGCACTTTTCGCGGGCGAGTATTGTAACCAACTCGCTGAGCGGTTACGTATCCTTGATCCCCTCGCAGGCGGTGGTACGATGCTGTTCCTTGCATTGAGCGCAGGCTACGATGCGTTCGGGGTCGAGCTGAATCGGCAAGATGTTGAGACAACGGCAGTTTTTACACGGCAATACCTGGATAGTATCCATATCCATTATAAAGAGCGTGCCGAGCGTGGACGCAAGGCTGGTCGGCGCTATCAGTTCGAGATTGGGCGCAAAAATGACACACGTATGCTTGTGTTGGTCAACGGAGACGCGACGCAGGCAGACATGCATCTACGCGAGGTGCCAGGTGGTCCACGTGTCCATGCGATAGTTGCTGATTTACCCTATGGCATTCAGCACTTCGGCGAAATCTCTTCACTGCTGACACAGGCATTGCCTATATGGACGCGAATGTTATTGCCAGGAGGTACGCTCGCATTGGCATGGAACGCCACGCGTATTGAGTGTGCAGAGATGGTCAACTTTTTCGAGCGCGAGACGGAGCTTACTGTTCGCAACGAGCCACCATATACACAATTTGCACATACCGTAGATCGCGTCATTAAACGACGCGATATCATCGTCGGCGTAAAAAATACGTCGAAAGACGCATGACATCCCTTACAACGTGGGCTATGCTTATGATATATCGGCTGTAGGGGTCTAATTTATTACACCCTGGTTGCACTTCACAGGCTGAACGAGGGTGTAATGAATTAGACCCCTACAGATATTCGTCGTAAAGCCAGGGAGATATCTATGCGAAAATCTTGCTATGCCTTGCATCGTTATTGGCTACCGATTCTCTTATCAATCCTCGTTATGATAGCTGCATGTAACACAGCACCACCTATTGTCAAGAGTGGCAGTAAAACACCTGCAACTCCAATTCCTACCGCAATCCCTAAACTGTTTCCACAGGCGACCCAAATTGATGCATATCTTACGAAACTGGTGGCAAATGGCGTGTTAGGTGGTTCGGTCTTGGTAGCGCATAACGGGATGCTTTTTGCAAAGGGCTATGGTGTGGCGGATAAGGACGCGCATATTCTGAATACACCCCAGACGCGCTTTCGTCTCGGTTCTGTCACCAAGCAGTTTACCACGATGGCAATATTGATGCTTCAGGAGCGCGGCAAGTTGCATGTACAAGATTTGTTATGTCGCTATGTACCGGATTGTCCCCAGGACTGGCAGAAGATAACGATTGAACAGTTGCTGACACATACATCGGGTATTCCTGATTATACGGACTTCTCCGATTTCGCCGATACGTGGACACAGCACGTCACGGTTGAACAACTCATTGCACGTTTCAAAGACATGCCACTGGACTTTCCTCCTGGCTCTGTCTTTCGTTATAGCAGCTCGGGCTACGTGTTACTTGGCTACATTATCGAGCGTGTGACGGGTGAAGCGTATGCCGCGTTTCTACAGAAGCAAATTTTTGACCCGCTCGCGATGCACAACACGGGGTATGATAGTCAATATCCAGCACTGCCACAGCACGCCACGGGCTATTATAAGGGCTATATCAAGCCGGAAGCATACGACATGTCGATGTTGTACGCGGCTGGCGCGTTATATTCAACAGTCGAAGATATGTATACATGGGATCAAGCTCTCGCGACACACAAACTGATTTCGCAGCAATCGTCGGAGGAGATGTTTGCCCTTCATGTGCCGTGTCCACCGCTAGGATCGCCGAAGGGCTGTATTCTGCATACCGACAAGGGGTATGGCTATGGTTGGTTTCTTGCCGATGAACCACAGGGACGACTCATCTATCATGTTGGGCGTATCGACGGCTTTTTCGCGTACAATGGTTTCTATCGCGATAAAGACCTCGATGTCGTGGTATTGAGCAATCTCGAAACGACCGATGTGTGGCAAATTGGGAGGATGCTGGCGGCTATGGTGGCATGAGGATTGCATGAGGAAAAACAGAGATATCTCTGTTTTTCCTCATGCAATCCTCATTTTTGTTTAGCAATGCTTGTGAACTCAGTGCATATCTGCTCAACCTCGGCTACCGTAGCAGCTTGACAGGCACGGTTGGCAAGTTCAGTAAGCTCTTTCATGGTCTGGCCCGTGAGGACTGCCCGTACTTCTGGAAGCGCATTTGGTGTCATGCTTAGTTCGGTGATTCCTAACCCGACGAGAACGGGAGCGAGTCGTGTATCACTTGCCATTTCGCCACATACTGCAACTGGTTTCCCTGCTTTACGTCCAGCCTCAGCTATCTGACGTATAAAACGTAGCACTGAGGGCTGCATGGGCGTGTAGAGTGTTGTGAGCGCGGCGTTGGTACGATCACTGGCAAGGGTATATTGTAACAGGTCGTTCGCGCCAACGCTAAAGAAATCCGCCAGTTGCGCTAGCTCTGGTGCCATGATGACTGAAGCGGGTACTTCAACCATGACACCAAGAGGCACCATTGTTGCATTGTTCAAGCTAGTAGAGACGCGCTCAAAAATCGTTCGTACTGTGCGTAACTCCTCAACGGTTGTCAGCATTGGCACCATGATATGAAGTTCTATGTGTTCATCCTGTGCCGCCTGCAATAATGCCTTGAATTGCTGCTCCAACAATTCAGGATGTGCAAGCTGGATACGTACACCGCGCATACCGAGGGCTGGATTGGCTTCTTTAGTGTCGGCAAGATATGGTTGTAGGGCTGGCATGGGTTTGTCTGCACCCGCGTCAAGGGTACGTACAACAATTGGACCACTATTAGCAGAGGTGCCATGAAAGGCACGAAAGACCTGTGCATAACTTGCACGTTGCTCTTCCTCGTCTGGTAGAGTTTGTCTATCGGCGAAAAGAAATTCAGTACGCAGCAAGCCAACGCCTTCCGCCCCCCATTGACGCGCGGCCTCTGCTTCGACTGCACTGCCGATATTCGCGAGCAGATGAATACGTTGCCCATCAATGAGCAGCGGTTCATGGGTTTGTTGCGCGGCAGTCTTCCGTGTATGTTGTCGCTGCTTTTGCTCTTCGACTTGCTGTGCTAAGGTTGCACGTATCTCTGCCGAAAGTTGAAGATACACAATCCCCTTTTCCGCATCCATACCAAGTTCGTCTCCGCTACGAATACGTTGTAACAGGATTTCGTCAAGTCCAGCTATGGCTGGAATGCCGAGCGCGCGTGCCAGAATAGCGGTATGGGCGGTAGGGCCGCCCTGTATAGTACAGATACCAAGCACCATTTCGTGTCTTAATTGTGCGGTATCCGAGGGCGTAAGATCATGAGCAACAAGAATAACAGGTGTATCGAGTACATGAAAGTCCTGACGTGCGGTTGTCTGACCGCCCAGACGTTGTACAACACGGCCAATGACATCGCGAATGTCTACTGCACGGCCAGCGAAGAGTGGGTCGTCGAGAGCCTCTAGCTGCATCGCGCTCTGTTCACCCGCATGTGCTAGCGCACTTGCCGCATCATCGTGTTGTTGTCGAATGCTATCCGAGGCAGTTTCGAGGAGGGCAGGGTCATGGAGCAGGAGAGCCTGAGCGTCGAAAATGGCAGCCTCGTTTTTGCCAATCTGCTGTTGCATGCGTTGCGCCAGTGCCTGTAACTCCTTGAATGTTGCATTGACCGCCTCTGTTAAGCGTTTTTGCTCAGCCTCCACCTGCTCAGGTGCAATTGTATGTCGCTCGATAGCCTTCAAATCTGAAGTCTGTGAAGTATACACAAGGGCTGGACCCAGCGCAAAGCCTTTTGATGTGCCGATACCCTGTAGTTCGTGAGTTGTCTGTGTTGCTCCATAGTTAGTACCAGTTTCTTTGATTTCGCGTGTAGAAGCTGGTGCGGTAGCCGTTTCGCCTATCTCATAAAAGCCGGCAAGGACAAGTTTCCCTAGAGTATCTAAGGCAGCCTGGGCATCTTCGCCGCTGGCACGAATAGCGATGGTTCCGCCTTGTCGCGCCGCTAACGAGAGGAGGTCAGATATACTATCGGCTCTGGCCTGTTTCTTACTTGTTCGTACCTCAACCCTGGCCTTGAATGGCGCGGCAGTTTGCACGAACAAGCTAGCGGGACGTGCATGGAGACCGGAGGGATTGGTAAGGGTGTACTGCTTCTCTAATGCGTCGGCTGGTAGCGTCTCCACAGTTTGGGAGACTGGCTCTTGTGCGGTCATTGACTCCGTGTCTTGCGTAATAGGTTTCAGGTTTTGTAGATGCTCTTTGCTAGCCGTCTGTTCGGCTGCCGCTTTGACTTCTTGCAGTGAGTGACCAAGTGTGGCGTCGAGAGCGGCGGCAACAGTGCCCTCGACAATGGGTGCGAAGGTGAGCAAGACATGCCCACGTTGTTCGTCGGTGAGCATTTCAAGAGCCATTTCTGTTGACAGAACAGCACTACCCATATCAAGCAATATCAGTACCCCATCGGGCGAATCCACGCTTTCAATTGCATGCTGAATGATATCAGCCGACGTTCCCAACTCGTTGTTCCCCATGCCACCTGCTGCTACGATAGCAACCTTTTGTTTTGTCATTTGTTGTGCCAGTTCTGCGGCACCTTGAGCAAGCTTTTCGCTATGCGAAACTATGACCAATCCTACCGTCATGGCCGTTTCCCTTCCGCCTGAATGGATGGTGAATGCATGCATTAGATTGTGAGAAGAGGATAGCAGTACAAGACTTGGCTCAGCACAAGATGTGTTAGGCGCAAACTTCGGCAAGTGTTGTCAACATGATAGTACTCGATGTGGCACCGGGGTCTTGATGTCCGATACTACGTTCACCAAGATAGCTGGCGCGACCTTTTGTGGCGAGCATGGGAATGGTCGCCTTCGTCCCTTCTTCCGCCGCCGCTGTCGCGCGTGCCGTTACTTCTGCAAGGCTCGCTCCCTGGTTGAGAGCCTCTTTCGCGGCGGCCACCGCTGGTGCGAGGGCATCGACCATCGTTTTTTCGCCTTGTTGTGCTTTACCACGCGCAATGACGCCGCCAGCGAAGGCTTCGAGCATCGCGACCACATCGGCTGCATTGAGATCGGTCTTGCCCGTAACGGCTGTACCCGCCCGTAAAAAAGCAGTACCGTAGAGTGGACCACTGGACCCTCCAACCGTTGAGACAAGCGTGGAGCCAACGGTCTTGAATTGCGTGGCGATATCCATTGTTGTCATTGTAGAGAACTTGCCACGTACAGCCGCAAAGCCACGATCCATGTTGGTGCCGTGATCAGCATCACCAATTGGTGAGTCGAGCTGCGTGAGATATTGGGCTTTTGCGTGTAATTCGTCGGCGATACGTCCTAGCCATCGTAATGTATCTTCGTTGTTCATTGTTGCAAATTCCTTTGGATGCTGAAGTTTCAGTGTAGGGACTGATTGATCGCGTCCTGGGTGGGGTGGCAGGGCACACGTTCCCATATAGAATCGTTGCCGACGCGTTATCCCTCCCCGACCCCCTGGACGCGATAATTGGTGCATCCATTACATGATAGGGGACTCGCACCTTGCTTCGCTCGTGCGAGGACGCGATCAATCGGTCCCTACCGTTGCCTACCTACTTAGTGGATGCACCAATAATGCTCTTTAACTTTTTCATCTGGGAACGGGCGACCACAAGGGTCGCCCCTACTATACCACCTCGGCGCGGCTCCGCATCGTGTATGGTAAGGGCGACCCTTGTGGTCGCCCGTTGGGTTCTCTTGCCACAGTATTTTCTTAAACAGCATCATCGGTCCCTACGAGTGTTCCTTACCTATCAAGTATAACAGCTAGATTAGCGGCCCCAGCGGAGTGCGGGTGTGTGAACGGGGGCATCCCAATATTTTGCCAGCTCGTCGTCAAGTCGGACAAGAGTGATAGATGTGCCTGCCATGTCGAGCGATGTGATATAGCTGCCAACAAGCGAGCGGGCGATACTGATATTTTTGCCTTTGAGGATACGGCTCAGTTCTTCAAAGACGATGTACAACTCGATCAATGGCGTGCCACCCATGCCGTTGACGAACGCGAGAACCTGCTCGCCAGACTTGAGGCCGAGATCGTCGATAATAGGATTGGCGAGTAACTCGGTAATTTCAGAGGCAGGCACAAGCTTGATACGGCGTCGTCCTGGCTCACCATGAATACCGATACCGATTTCGATCTCATCTTCGCCGATATCGAAGTTTGGTTTGCCATTCGCGGGCACCGTGCCCGATGTGAGTGCCATACCCATGCTACGTCCTTGCTCATTGACCTTTTTCGCAATTGCTGCGACCTGCTCCAGTGGCGCACCCGTTTCGGCGAGACCACCGACAATCTTTTCAAGAAGCACCGTCACGCCGACGCCGCGCCGTCCTGTCGTGTAAAGGCTATCCTGTACCGCTACGTCATCGTTGGTGATGACGGATGCGACCTGAATACCATCAGCCTCGGCAAGCTCTGCTGCCATTTCAAAGTTGAGTACGTCACCTGTATAGTTTTTGACGATGTGCAGGACGCCTGCACCACCATTAACCGCTTTGGTCGCGGCAACCATCTGGTCCGGCACGGGCGAGGTAAAGATGGCACCGGGGCAGGCGGCGTCAAGCATACCGATACCCACAAAGCCACCATGCATAGGTTCGTGACCACTACCACCACCTGAAATGACGCCCACTTTGCCCTGCACAGGTGCCCCTTTACGCACAACGATCTGGCTTTCCTGGTCAACGGTAATCAGGTCGGCATGGGCAAGGGCCATGCCTGTCAGTGCCTCTTTGACGACATCTTCCGGCTTGTTGATAAGCTTTTTCATGAGGTGCCTTCTCCTTGTTCTTCGTTTCAGACGCCCACTTCGGCGTCAATCTGGTACTGAATTGCTGAGCGATAGGCATCGACCAGTTTTTGTGTTTGTTCAGGTGTCCAGTGCAGTTCTTGCGCCATCATTGCCGCTACCTCCTTCACGATGCCAAGCCCACGATCTCGATCTTCCAATGTGATCGAGGTGCGACGAGCCAGGATATCGTAAGGGGTCATTGCCATTTCCTGGCGACAGGCGTGTATGACTTCGGCTTTGAGGTATGGTAAGTCTTCAATCAAACGCTCTGCCAGCGCAGGATTGTCGGCGATCAAGTCTAGCACTGCATCGGCTTCTGTGCCGTAGCTATGTCCTATGTGAACGATGTCGTCTGCGTCAAGACCTAGCGCGGCACCTCTATGGGCAAGGCCCTTTTGGCGTGTTGCCCAACCCGCGCTGCCTTGTAGGGGTAAGCTCTTAGTAGGATGCACTGGTTTTGTATTGTCGCGCTTGCTGATGACATCAACCGTATCCTGCGCCATAAGGCGATAGGTGGTAAGCTTGCCACCAACGATGGTGATAAGACCTGAGTTGGATTGCAAAACAACGTGAGTGCGTGACAGTTTTGCGCTCGATTGTCCCTGACCCTCTTTGCGTGGCTTCACCAACGGACGATAGCCTGCATAGGTACTAATAATATCGTCGGCGGTCAAATTGACCGAGAGATAGCGGTTGAGGTGGTCGAGCAGGTATTTCACATCCTCCGGGCTAGAGGTTGGATGATCGAGATTCCCTGCGCCTGTATCAGTGGTGCCGAGAATAGCGCGTGACTCCCAGGGTACGATAAAGAGGATACGCTTGTCGTCGGTCTCGGGCAAGACAATCGCGCTATCGCTGATCTCCAGGTCTTTGCGCGAAAACACGAGGTGAATGCCCTTGCTCGGCACAACCTTTATCTCTGGCTCCTCGCCTGAGAGAGTTTCGATCTGCTCAGCGAAGATGCCCGTCGCGTTGACGACGTAACGTGCGGAAATTGTGACATCGCGCTCATTTATTTTGTCGTGAACGTTCGCGCCCTGCACCTTGCCATCTTCCATCACAAACGAGGTCACTTCGGCATAATTAGCGATGACCGCGCCGAATTGTGCCGCTGTGCGAATAATCGCCATAGTGAGACGTGCATCGTTAGTCTGTGCGTCATAGTAGATGAACCCTTCTTTGAGTCCCTTTGTAACGAGCGTCGGAGCCATCTGCCGCACGGTATCGCGGCTAATGCGACGGTGACGATGCAGGTTACGGCGTCCCGCCAGTCCATCATAGAGCCAGAGGCCGATGTCAAGGACGAAGCTAAGTCCGATCCCTCCCGGTGTGGTGAAGGGCATACCCACCGGATGGCGGTCGCCTTCATAGATAGGGAGTACAAAAGGGACGGGATTCACCAGGTAAGGTGCGTTTTGTACGAGCAGACCACGCTCAATCAAAGCTTCATGCACGAGCGCGAAATCGAAATTGGGCAGATAGCGAATGCCTCCATGCACAAGCTTTGTTGACTTACTGCTAGTCCCACTGGCAAAGTCAGTTTTCTCCACGAGTGCAACTTTGTACCCACGTGCAACGGCATCAAGCGCAACACCCGCGCCTGTGATACCACCGCCGATAACGAGTACATCGAAGGGTTCACTGTCTAACTGAGCAAGATTTTGTGTGCGTACCTCTGATGAGAGTAGTTGCATAATAACTTTGACCGTAAAGAGACAACTACGGAACCGTAATTGTCTCTTCTTCCTTTCTTATATACGCGTTTACTGTTGACAGCTAATCAGCGGAAGGTTCCCGCACCGACCTACCTGTGGTTACAGAATCAACGGCAGATTCTCGCACCGCCTCACCTTTGGTTACAGTGCTGCCGGACTGTAGTGCTCCGCGTGCCGTAAGCACCTTGCCAATAGTGAGGTCATAGATGAAGGCACCTACAACACCACCTAGTAATGGCGCGACAATAGGTATCCAGAAGTAGTAGTTGTTCACGGAGAAGCTTTCACCGCCACTGACAATTGCAATCCAGAGGCGTGGTCCGAAGTCGCGAGCGGGATTGATTGCATATCCAGTGTTGAGGCCAAAGGATGCACCAATAGCCACAATTAAGAGACCAATGATGAGAGGATTCAGATTTGCTTGTACTGGCTGGTTACGACCATCAACAATTGCCACGATCAGACCAACCAGGAGAGCAGTGCCGATGAACTCATCACCAAAAGCCCCAAATGTGCCGACGAAGGATTTGGGCGAGGTATAGAAGACACCTCCCACACCGTTCACCGGGTCAGCGATGTTAGCACCATGTATTGCGTTGGCAATTCCCCCCTGATAGACGAAGTAGAGAATTGCTGCGGCAACGAACGCGCCTATCACCTGAGCCACCATATAGGGGACAACCTTGCTCCACGCGAAACGGCCCGTTGCTGCAAGGCCGAGCGTGACAGCAGGGTTCAGGTGAGCACCACTGATCGCACCTGAGACGTAGATACCCAACATGACCGCGAAGCCCCAGCCAAAGATGATGACAGTCCAGGTGTTCGCAAAGGGTGTTGCGGCCCCATTTGGGCCTAGTTTTGTGAAGAGTAAAAACGTTGCTACGCAACCATCACCAAAAAGAATGAGAACCATTGTGCCGAAAAATTCGGCGAGTGCCTCACCCATTGTTCCAGCAAGGGCTGGAACTCTCTCTCTACCGACGATTTGTGCCATGAGGAATTACTCCATTTCTCTTACTATGAATGAGAAGAGCGGCGGGATGTACCGCTCACAAATGAAATCCCTAGATTTTGTTCCGCACTATAACGACGACGGTTTGTATGGTAGGAACTGGTGTATCGCGTCCTAATGTGAATTGTGGAAGCGCATATTGGACGCGATACACCGATCCCTACCAAAGACGGATTACATGCTACGCTGTTGCCGCTTTGCCAGGTGCAGGCTGCTCCCAACCGCGAGAACGCTCGACGGCTCGCTTCCAATCGGCGTAGAGCGACTCGCGCTGGTCGGTACTGAATTTCGGCTCGAAGGTGCGGTCGATGGCCCAATGGCTGGCGACCTCTTCCTCGTTGGCCCAGAAGCCAACGGCAAGACCTGCGAGATAGGCAGCTCCAAGAGCAGTCGTCTCAGCAACCTTAGGACGCTGCACAGGCACGCCTAGAATGTCGGCCTGGAACTGCATTAACAGATTGTTGACAACAGCACCTCCGTCTACACGTAGCGTCTTGAGATCGACGCCGCTGTCAGCATTCATGGCCTCTAACACGTCGCGGCTCTGATAGCACATCGACTCAAGGGTCGCGCGTGCGATATGGCCCATTGTAGAGCCACGTGTCAGGCCAATAACGAGGCCACGTGCATAGGGGTCCCAGTAAGGTGCGCCGAGGCCAACGAATGCGGGCACGAGATACACGCCACCGTTGTCTGGCTCCGAGCCAGCGAGAGCCTCGACATCCGAGCTTGCGTGAATAGCTTTCAGACCGTCACGCATCCACTGCACCGCAGCACCAGTGACGAAGATGGCTCCCTCAAGACAATAGATCGTCTCGTTGCCAATGCCCCAACCAATGGTGGTGAGCAGTTTATTCTTGGATGGCACCGCTTTGGTACCTGTGTTAATGAGCATGAAGTTACCAGTGCCGTAGGTGTTCTTTGCCATACCCACTTCATAACATGCCTGTCCAAAGGTTGCCGCCTGTTGGTCGCCCGCGTCTCCTGCTAGCTTAATGGGGGCACCAAAAAATTCGGCGTCAGTCTCACCGAAAACACCACTCGATGGCATCACGGTTGGCAACATGGATTCGGGTACACCTAACTCTTTGAGAATAACATCGTCCCACTTTTTCTCATAGATGTTGTACATCAGAGTACGTGAGGCGTTCGAGGGATCAGTGGCATGCACACGACCTTTGGAGAGACGCCACATTAAGAAGGTGTCAACGGTGCCAAATGCGAGTTCGCCACGATCTGCCTTCTCGCGTGCCCCCGGCACATTGTCGAGAATCCACTTGACCTTGGTGCCAGAGAAGTAGGCATCGGTCACAAGCCCTGTACGCTTGTAGATTTCTTTGTCGAAGCCCTTGGCTGTTAGTTCCTCACAGATAGGAACAGTGAGGCGGCTCTGCCACACAATCGCGTTGTAGACAGGTTTGCCGGAGGACTTTTCCCAGACAATCGCGGTTTCACGCTGGTTGGTGATGCCAATGGCGGCAATATCGGCGGCGGTTGCATTCGCCTTCTTTAACGCTTCCTGCGCTACGGTCAGTTGACTTGACCAGATGGCCTCCGGGTCATGCTCAACCAGTCCTGGTTTGGGGTAGATTTGCGGGAATTCCTGCTGTGCCACGCTCACAATCGCGCCTTCATGGTCAAAAACAATCGCGCGTGAACTGGTTGTGCCTTGATCTAAGGCGAGTACATACTGTGCCATTGAGTAGCCTTCTTTCTTCCTGGTACCTGAGCGCATTACAAAAACTGCGCCCAAAACAACAATGTATCAAAAACGCATTGGCATCACTGCGAATGCAGGAATAGGTGAATGGAAGCTATTTGCTCTCTTATGTCCATAATGCGTCGCGTGCAACAACAACGGCGATAGCACCTGCATACAATACAGCGTGTATCTGTTGCGTTGTTTGAACAAGGCTGGATGCAATAAACGGGCGTGTTCCTTGTAGGTGCGAAGTGATATAAGGGACAACAAGTGCTGGCGAGATATCAAGTATGTCAACGAAAGAAGTATTCACCGACTCAAGTGCGGCCTCTATACCTGTCGAGTCCAGGGCGAAAATACGTTGGATAGTTTCTAAGCCCAAAGCTTTACCTAGTGCAAGGGTACGTGGATGACTTGAGACGATACCGTCAATGTGCAGGGTGTGCGTCAGGTACTGAAGCCCTGCGTTATCTGCATGAATACCGTCGATGTGATCAATACTAACGTAAGTGGCAATGCTGCGTCTCTGGACTTGTTCCAAGGGGTCTGCAAGTTCAAAAAGATTGCAGTGCCTGAGAAAAATCGCATTGGTATTGTGGGTATCAAGAACACGCATCAGTTGTGTACGGTTCTCTACGAGCGGAATCACTTTGCACTGCGTTGAAAGAGTGAGCAGTGATTGATAGGACCCAACAGGCATAATTCACCTCTGGTTCTAGCGTAAAATAAACAAAGACCCAAGCCTCTTCTTGCGGAACAGGTGGCTCAGGACTTTTCATTGCGCTGTCCTTCTCACATGTGCAGTTGTACGGTAGGACCTCTGGGTCACAATCAGGAAGATTGTAATCTATCCGGTATGTCTCTGCGTACAAGCCACTGAATGGTGAAAGATATCTAAAAATAGGTATCGAGTTTCTTGCGTACTGTGGAGCTTGCAAGAACTATACAAGACGTTTCAGTTGGCTTATAATGATATTACTCGGCAGAATCCTATTTGTCAAGGGCTTCCCATACACACTTACTACAAATTATGGCTATATTATGAGTTGGTAATAAAAATAATGACAAAACACGAATTTTTACGATTAGCGCACCTCTATCCGGTTGCTGCCGCGATAAAATCGAATGAAGATATGGAGCTTGCACTCGGCTCCGATGTCCACCTTCTGTTTTTATTAAAAGGTGATGGCTTTCAACTGGCTCCCTTTATTGAGCGAGCGCATGAATACGGCAAAGGTGTTGTCGTGCATGTGGACCTGGTAAGCGGCATAGGGAAGGATCGTGCAGGCATTCACTATCTCCATCAAGTGGGGGTCGATGCCATTATCACCAGTCGCTCACAACTTGTTTCAGCCGGAAGAGCAGAAGGACTAGTTACAATTCAGCGCCTTCTGCTGGTTGATGATGCAGCATTAGAGACGGGTGTACGCACAATCGCGCGCGCCGCCCCTGATGTCGTCGAGGTCTTGCCAGGAGTGATTTTCCCTGCCGTTGCACCGATGTTGCAACAGATGTTACCTGGGCCGTTTATTGCTGGTGGCTTTATTCGTAATGCCGAGGATGTCGCACGCATCCGTGCATCTGGTGGTATTCTAAGTAGTAGCAGTACCTATGCGTTGTGGCGGCGTACCTCAGAGCTAATAAGAAAAGGATAGAGCTATGCGTAACCTGCCTAATATCCTGAGTTTGGGCCGATTGGTCGCGACGGTCCTCATTTTTGTGTTCGTGTTGATAAATCAGCCCTGGTCTTACATGGTAGCGTTTGTGCTATTCGCTCTGGCTTCTGTCACCGATTTTTTCGATGGTTACCTCGCACGACGCTACAAGGTAGGCTCTTCGCTGGGTGCATTTCTCGATCTTACGGCAGATAAAGTACTGGTCTCCGCTATTCTTATTGCGATGGTGCAGGTAGGATTTGTGCCAGCGTGGATTGTGTTTGTGATCGTGGCACGCGAGTTCCTGGTGTCGGGTTTGCGTTCTATCGCTGCAAGCAAAGGACATGTCATTCCCGCTGGCATGTGGGGCAAGCAAAAGACATTTATTACACTTATCGCTATGTCCGCCCTGCTGCTCGCAAAAGGTTTAGGTGCCAATCAGCTTTCCCTCTTCCCCTTGATGCTCAATTTCAGTAGCCACACACTGGGCTTTGGGGATTGGTTGCTGTTCATCGCGGATATCTTGCTCATTCTCGCGGCCATCTGGACAGTGTTCTCCGGCATAGAATATACCGTTGGTGCCCTACCCATCTTCCGCAACGAAGGCGACAAGACGCCTTCGCATGCGTAAAAATTGGTCTCTACGACGAACGGTTATACAGGTACAACCATTTTTAGTAGGGACCGATGTATCGCGTCCTGGGGGTGGGGCGGCGGGGCAAGCGTCACCGTAAAGGATCGTCGCCGCGTTCCCCGCTCAGCCCCATCGAGGACGCGATACATCGGTCCCTACAAAAGTTTGTCGTTTTACGAGAAATCAATCTCGCTTGCGACTTTGGTCACGATGACATGTTCATCGGTGCCAAAATCGTCGAGCGTGTAGTTGTGGTGGGCGACGATCTGGAAGGATGGCATAATCTCGCTATCCGTTGTACTATGTGCATCTTTGACCAGCGTTACATCGAAACCGCGACTAATCGCAGCCCGACTGGTGGTGTCAACACACATCTCGGTTTTGCAGCCAGTAATGACAAGATGCTGAATCTGTCTGGCCGCTAGTTCATCTTGCAACTGTGTCTGATAAAACGAGTCCGAGGCTCGCTTACGCAAAACAGGTTCATTCTCGAGGGGCGCAACTCTTGGATGAATTTGCCAACCAGGAGAAGTAGGCGCAAGGCTCAAACCCTCGCCTTCATAAGCATCACCATCATGTTGTATAAAGATGATTGGGGTATGAGTTGTGCGTGCCTTCGCGAGTAATCCGGCGATATTTGCCAGAACCGTTTGAGCGTTGTAGGCCGGTTCTGAGGGATCATCAATCATGCCCACCTGTACGTCAATGACCAGGAGGGCAGTATTACTAGACATGTAAGAAACTCCTTCATGTTATACTTGCTTGAACTATTCAATTCGCTTGTATTGATGGGGTTTCTTACATCTTCATTGGCGTCCTCGTCTCTATGTGTATTTCAGTTACACTGTAGCAGAGAAAATGCTACGATGTCAAGCGTTCTACTGATTGTGCAAATCTTGCAATGGCACCTGATCGTTGGACGTATCTTTTTGTTTTCCTGCATTCTGCGGTGGTTGTGTTGGCTGCATACGTTGCTCCTGAATGCCATGTGGATCGGGTTTGCCCTCGCTATCGTATTGTCCCTGTCCATACTGGTCTTCGTTACCCTGATCGCCGTACAACTCCTGCTGCGTTGGATTCTTTTGTGGGTCTTGCTTCGTCTGGTTTTCTTGCTCTGCCATGTTTATTATTCCTCTTTTCGTTTATTTGACTTCGATTATAACATCCTGTAGCTCGGCTACGCTCTGCATCACTTCGCCGATGCGCCAGAATGGAACCTCTTGCTGTTGCGAGAGAGTTTCCCATAGGCTCGGCTCGATGGCGGCGCAGAGGCCACCCGATGTTTGCGGGTCGAAGAGAATGGCTTGTTTGAGTGCGTCGATGCTGTCGTCGAAGTGTATATGTGCTTGCACGGCACGTTCATTGCGCCTTGTGCCACCTGGAATACAGCCAAGCTCCGCGTAGTGTAAGACGTTCGGCAAAAGTGGTAGCGCGGCAAAGTCGAAGCGCATACGGGTGAGGCTCTGTGCGGCCATCTCCCATGCGTGTCCTAACAGACTAAAGCCAGTAATGTCGGTGACGGCGTGAACGGCTGAACCTGCCTGCACAAGTAGTTCGCTGGCGCGGCGGTTGAGCGTGGTCATCGAGTACATAGCCGCCGCCATATCGTCCTCGGATACCTTGTTCTGCTTTTGCGCGGTTGTGAGCAGACCCGTGCCGATCCGCTTGCTCAAGACCAGAATATCCCCCGGTTTTGCTCCACCTTTTGTCAGGATGTGATCGGGATGGACCATACCTGTGACCGCGAGGCCATACTTAGGTTCGTCGTCCGATATCGAGTGACCGCCTGCAATAGCACTGCCAGCTTGCTCGACGATATCCATGCCGCCGCGCAATACCTCGCTGAGAATACTGGTATCCAGGTTTTCAGGCCATGCCACCAGATTGATCGCCATGAGGACCTGCCCACCCATCGCATAGACATCGCTGAGGGCGTTGGTCGCGGCAATTGCACCAAACGTATAGGGATCATCCACAACGGGTGGAAAGAAGTCAGCGGTACTGATAATTGCCTGCTGCTCGTTGACGCGATAGACTGCGGCATCGTCAATCGCGCCCAGTCCAACCAGTAGCTGTGATGGTACGTTGCGCTGACGCAAAGGACTCAGCACCTGCGCCAGGATATCGGCACCTATCTTAGCAGCGCAGCCCGCACAACTCGCCAGTTCTGTGAGCCGCACACGTGAATTCGTAGTCATGAAGAAAGCCTTTCTTATGCTATGACGTAAAGGGAACTGTTCCCATTAAGCCACAAAAAGCAAGGCGGTGCGAAATGTCGTCTTTATACCTTTGTCTTGTCGAGCCATGTACGAATTTGCTGCTCGTGATCTCGATAGTGATCGTAAGAATTGTCTGCAATCAGACCGACGAGTGACTGTCCCTGTATCCAGGTCAGTTGATTAAGCCAGGTCTGCGGACGGTTCAGGTCTTCTACTGAAACCGTTTGTGTGAGGTCTTGAACCTGTTTCAAAAACGTTTGGTAAGTACGAGAAAAGTTCTCCTGTACCTCTTGCAGAGAACGGTGTTGGTTTTCGCGAAATATCCGTTCGTTGGCACCACTGTCAGCGTTCATCTGTGAAAACGGGTCTGGTGTCTCACCTCGTAAAAAGGCTACGATCCATCCCGTACAAAGCTGTTCCCATGTAGAAACATGCGCCATGATGTCCTTGATAGACCAGTTTCCATCGAATGTAGAAGTACAAAGTACGTCATCATTAAGTGGTGCAAGAAGAGCGACGAATTGGTCATGTTCCCTTTGGATGATTTCGAGTAACGTTGTTTTCTCTATTTGAACCTCCACAGTTGTTCAAAGTCATTCAAGCAGACCTTTTTGAGTATAGCATAAGGAACTGGTCATTAATCTCCCCGCGATTTCCTCATTCCTTCAAGAATCTCCTCAGAATCTCCCCATGATTTGGTATAATGAGGTACGAATTTATATATTTGTTAAAGAAGGTACGTATGCCAAAGTTGAGTGAGGCTTTACTGAGACAGCTTATTGCTGATGATAGCTTGTTGCTCGTTGACGCGATAGACGGTGGCGGAGTCAATCGTGCCCAGCCCTACCTTTAATTTTATTGACTCCAACCTGAATGACATCTATAATGCCAAAGGAATACCATAAAAGCATGTTAATTGTTGGTGGTTGTGAAGCCGCTCTGGATTGGATGGGGCGAGAGGGACTCGAACCCTCACGGCCTTTCGGTCAAGGGATTTTAAATCCCAACTCTGCCTCATTTGGCTCTACAAGCTACTTCATGCATCTCTAATACCTTCAAAACCAGAGGACTTTATAAGACTACTTTTTGTCTCTCTATATGCGCTGATTTCACTCTAAAATTCTTTAAGTTGGCGTAAGGTGGTGTAAATTTATTGGGGTTTTGACAAGCGTTCAAGGATTTGGGTAAGCATGTTTTTTGACTCGTGCATATCTTGTTCTATCGTTTCTAATCGTGAGTCTACGCTGTCGAAACGCTGTTCCATTGTATCTAAACGGGTAAAAATTCTTTTTATCTCTATGCTCTGCGTTTGAACAAGTCCGAGCAAGATAGTAAGGTTCTCGTCCGTTTTTCTATTCTGTCGGGCTTGTTCTCTCTGAGAACTGGTAAAGGTTTGTTCTAGTGTAGTAACTCGCTCGTCCTGTGTTGGCATGGAAAGTTTACCTTTCGTGAAACAACGCTACTTGTTGAAACAAGTATACCTCACTAGTAGGTAAAAAGATACCCTTATCTGTTTCGTTTGTTTCCCTCTAAAATTCTCGGTATTGGTGAAATCTGGTACACATTAATGTATACTATTCTTTCACTTCTCTAAGGTCAATGATTTTTATTGTATCATCGTTGTTAGATTGTATCATTATTGCGCCTGTGTTTGGTCCGTTTTCATGTTCAACAATCGAAACGAGGGATTTTGCATCTACTTTACTCGTCTTTCCAAAAGCGACTTGAGCAGGACCATAAGAGACGCCTCGCATATTAACTAGTTCAGTATCCTCACGATTATAATGCCCTATAACGATTAATTGTTTTATGTTTTGCTTTGTACCTAGTGAGTCTACAAAATAAGTACCACTTGGTATATTAAACTTCATTTCAAAGATGGTATAAAGAGCTTGATTATCATTATCTGCCTCTTTCATTTGTTTTCCAAAATTTTCTAAATCCATGTCTATCATAATGTCAATTGTCTCTCGTACCGTCAGCATTTCTGCCTCTGGTTTGATGGCTTGCATAGATATGTAGCCAACGATGATATCACCATGCTTTAGTACATAATCTCCATTTGGGGCAAGACGAAACCATGTCATTCTCTTTTCAACGTCGTATGCATTATCTCCGAAATGTTGGCGTGCTATTTGCGTGGTTTTTCTAATATCGTCTTTTCCTTCGGCTTGAACCAGTTCTACGGTATCACCTTCTGGAAGAGTCGTATGTATTTCTATGAAATCTTCCATTGCCTCGGCGAGTTTATCTACATCTGCCTTGTTGTAGTATCCTCGCTTCTTATTTGTTGGAGGTGTTTCCTTGTGTACCTTACCTGCTTCCACAAGTCGCTTTAGAGCTTCTGCTGATATTCCCCCAAGTTTTTCTCTAGCTTGGCTAGCTGTATATAAGTTATTCATTTCTCACCTTCTTTCTGGTTGAGTGGCCTCTCATCGTTCCTGTTGTGCATATTCTGTTAGGACGGTAAGCAGGTGACACGATGGCAAAAACCAATTCGACGTGCGTACAAACACGCCAGCATGATTGGACGGTCACGGCTGCCGATGCAACAACGATTTTACCCGTATACTCCTCACGCTGGCGGTGTCTCACGATGTGAAGCTGCTCATTGTGAAAATGTCGCGTCATGGTGGGATGCGACGCATGATGCAGTCTGGTGTGACTTTCATGCAACTGCTGAGGTCGTTAGCCCTGTTCGTGTGCAATGTGCTGGCTGTTTTGAGTGGTACAACCCTACTCAGGTGAGAGATGGTGTCTGTGGAATGTGTCGCTCAGTGATGCCGTTGATGTGGCCTGATGAAGAGGTGAAGCATGATGTATAAACACTCGCTTTTTTTTGACATGATTTCCGATGTTGAGGACGCCGAGGCGTGGATAGAGAGCAACCTAGAAGATGCGGGCTACTCGTCGCTCTCGAATGATGGGGAGACAGGAACGATTGAATATTGTTTTTATACTCCTGACAAGCTGGCAAGCCAAGAACAACAAATCCTTGTTGGTGCCACCTCACCAAAGAGCTACACCTTCAATGGTGAAGAGTAGCTGACAACGACGTAACAGAATGGCGCAAAGCAAGTAACACGCGCCATTCTATCTACATCCTCTTCTCCGTGTTCCTCGTTCCTTCCATTTTTCTTCCTGCATTTTGCAGTATTGGAGGTGATTTCTATGTCACAAGATGGTGTTCCAATGAAGGCGATAGCGTTGATGGTCGGGTTTATTCGTGACTTACATCTGTACTATCCTTCCTACACACAAGAGGAATTAGCAAGTGAGGTGTGTTCACTGGTTGGTTATCCCTCTGATTATGACCTTGCGTTGTCACTGGTGAAGTTCACATTTGAATACTTACAGAAAGTAGAGGACCTGCAAGCGTGAATAGTGCTATACAACTGGTCGGCTATGGTGTTGATACGCTTATCCTCAACGTGCGTTACTCTGACTCGTCATTCTTACCTATCAAACAAGAGTTGGATGAGAAGTTACAAAAAGAACTTGACTACCTGCAAGCCTCAGCACGTCAAGACGAAAATGCAGTAGCGACGGATTGGGCGTTTAATGGTGCGTTGCTGTTTGTAGAACCACACGGTGCTGGTAAGCAATGGCGGTGGTTGCTCACCTGCCGATGGCTCACGCTGGTTATCTCGCGTGGCAAGTTCAACGATGTGATAGCACAGGTGCGTTTCTCCTCTGAGTTCCTGTGGTCGTGCAAGTATACAGGCGATGCGTTGTATCACGTTCATACCTTCCTGATGGCGATATTCGGCGAGTATATCCATCTGCAAGTTTCAGAAGTGCATCTGTGCGCCGATATGACGGGCTATGATTTCTCGAAGGCGGATTATGAGCAAGCGTTTGTGACTCGCGTCCGTAAAAATCAAGCCATCTATAGTACAGGTGTGGATGGTGTGTCCCTCGATAACCATATCGTTTCAACGCTCATGTTTAGTAACCATGCCTCGCCGATTTCTTGCGCTATCTATAACAAGACACGCGAAATACAACAGAAGTCTATGAAGACGTGGTTTTATGACCTGTGGCGTACAGGTGCCGAGTGTCCCAACGGTGGGAAGTGGGATGGTGAGTCCGACGTATGGCGAGTCGAATTTCGCTTCAAGCGTGATTTTCTGCACAACCGAAGAGTAGTAGCGGTTTCTGATACCCAGAATACAGATGAAGATGCACCTAGTACTGAGTTTCGTAGATGCATCTTCATTCACATATCATAACGGGTGTAGTACTTAGAGGGTTGTGCTGTTCTCATGAATTCATGGCAGACAAAGGTGATGACTTCTTGACTCTCTTAGGCAGGGTGTGATGGGGTTTCTTTTCGCCTGTCTGATGCAAGCTTCATCCAGTCTGGTGAATAGCTAGGAGTGGCATACCCCAAAAAGTTCCCCATTTCCAGCGGCAATTTCAACTCGCTGCTTTCCAAGTCCGGCAGCATCGCCGTTACATACCTATGACCATCACTCGCCTCAACCAATGCCCAACAGACCACAGTCTCTGTACGGTATCCTGGTTGGCCTTTTTCTGGCTCTGCTACATCGCCCCAAACGGCTTGCCATCCGGGAAGAGCAGGCATAATCTGAATTATTTCTGGTTCCGTTTCTTCGCTCACTACTATGATGTCTACTTCTTCACTTGTTTGCATGGTACTCTCCTTTCTTTCCTTCTATAAATTGGTGTGTAGGTCTCTTGACCTGCACCTATTCTAACATATAAATGCCTTCACGTTCCACACAGGAGAGGGAAGTACTACTGGATATGAGTAGAAAGAAGGAACAGGAGTACTTATGGAAACGTCAAGGGGATAGTAATTCGTTCGCACGTTAAGAGCTTACTTGCTTTATATATGAATGAATCGACATTCGACTGTCAAAAACATAGTAGCAAGTTGTCAGAAATCATACCGCTAGGTCAAGGGACTCATATGTCTCTTGGCCTAGCGGTCTTTTTTTGGGTCAAGGGACTTTATAAAAATGACAAAAAAATAAAGTCTCTTGATGCTGTTTTATTTCTTTCCCGAAGAAGAAAACAGCTTGTCAAGCGGCTTTAGTCTTGGGTGGGGCGAGAGGGACTCGAACCCTCACGGCCTTTCAGCCAAGGGATTTTAAGTCCCTCGTGTCTACCATTTCACCACCGCCCCATACGTGTGTGGTGACATGATACTATCATGTCACCGCGCGTTCGTCAACTATTTTGTACGGTGTTTCTATGCATACTACGCTTTCGGCTTTCGGCCTCACGCGGTTAGATTTTAGTTCATGGCACAAAAGTCACAAGCCACCATTTCACGCACCATTTGCTCATAAATTTCATCGTATTGCTCCGCTTTCGTGAGTTTGAGCCTGGCAATGAAGTTTTTTGCTAATAAAGAAGGAAAAAATACTATATGTACTCTCACGTATTGACGCATAGAGGTATCTGCGTCATAATACGACAGGTAAAGACGATCATACCATTTTAAGGCACCTCCCAGGCTAAATATACAAAGGTATACGAATGGACAACGAGAGCAAGGAAACCTTCCCACAGCAGGTGCAAGGGACATATGAAGTAATCATTGTAGGAGCTGGTCACGCGGGCTGTGAAGCGGCTTTAGCGAGCGCACGTATGGGGCGAAAAACGCTGCTGCTCACTATGAATCTGGATAGTATTGCTCTCATGCCGTGCAATCCTTCGATGGGTGGGCCAGCTAAGGGACACCTTATAAAAGAAATCGACGCTCTTGGTGGCGAAATTGGACGCAACACGGACCGCACATTCATCCAAATCCGCATGCTCAACACCAGTAAAGGACCAGCGGTACAAGCCCTACGTGCCCAGTGTGATAAGCAGGCGTATCGGCTAGCGATGAAATTTGTGTTAGAGAGTCAGGAGAACCTCGAAGTAAAACAGGCGAACATCTCGCGCCTCCTGACCCGTAGACGGGACGATGGTCGTTACGAGATCACGGGTGTTGTTGCAAACAATGGCTGGCACTACGAGGCCAACGCGGTTATCCTGACCACCGGAACCTTTATCAATGGTCGTCTCGTTGTTGGCGACAAGACACAGGCGGGTGGCAGGGCAGGCGAAGGGCCAGCACTGGGTATCTCCGATTCTCTCAGAGCGTTTGGGTTAGAGGTACGACGTTTCAAGACCGGCACACCCCCACGAATCGACGCACGCAGCATCGACTTCAGCCAAACCGAGGTGCAACCAGGGAGTCGCGTCCCGCTGTACTTCTCGCGTGATTCTTCGGCACGTGAAGACGTGCAGTTGCCAGGAAGTCGCCCAAATCCTGTCTATCCTACCACCGACGAAGATATACATGGCTGGCGTCCACAACTACCCTGTTATCTGGTGCGTACCACAGAGCAAACGCATCAAATCATACGCGACAATTTACACCGCTCGCCGCTCTATACAGGCATCATCGAAGGCATCGGCCCACGTTATTGCCCGTCGATTGAAGACAAGATTGTACGTTTCGCAGATAAAGCGACGCATCAAATCTTTCTGGAGCCAGAAGGCTGGCGTACCGGCGAAGTGTATGTGCAGGGTATGAATACAAGTTTACCGGAAGATGTGCAAATTGCCATGCTACGTAGTATTCCGGCCCTTGCTCACGCCGAAATGATGCGTGTGGGCTATGCCGTTGAATACGACTATGTACCACCGGAGCAACTATTGACGACGCTGGAAGCCAAGCCTGTCGCAGGTCTCTTTCTCGCGGGCCAGATCAACGGCACATCGGGCTATGAGGAAGCCGCCGCACAAGGTATCATGGCTGGTATCAACGCGGCACTTTCCGCTCGCCACGAAGAGGCGTTTGTACTGGGACGCCACGAAGCCTATATCGGTGTACTTATCGACGATCTTGTGACACGTCCACTGAGCGAGCCGTACCGCTTGCATACATCGCGTGCGGAACATCGTCTCCTGTTGCGACCAGAGAGTGCCGATTTGCGCTTGAGCGATCATGCATATCGTTTTGGCCTCCTCGACGAAGAACGCTATCGTCAAGTGTTACAAAAACGTGCGCTTATCCAACAAACACTCGCACAACTTACAACAACTATCTTCACGTCTTCACGCACTACCGAAGCCCATGCACAGGAGGCGGGGATCGCTCCGCTAGGCCAAATGATGAGCGCACGCGATCTGTTGCGACGACCGGATGTGTACTATCAGCAGGTTGCACAGTTGACACAGCAGGTTGCCGAGACGCGAGAAGCAGCGCAGGAAGAGCATACTACCCAGGAGGTGGTGTCGCTGCCAATGTTGGAGGAGCAGACGGCGGAAGAGGTCGAGCTACAGGTAAAATACGAAAACTATGTACGCAAACAAGAGCAAATGGTTCATCGCACCCAACGGCTTGAAGAGATGCGTATTCCTGAAACTCTCGACTATCGAGAAATTCAGCATCTGCGTACCGAGGCACGCCAAAAACTGCTACGTACACAACCGCGCACCGTTGGTCAGGCCGCACGAGTAGAAGGTGTGACGCCAGCGGATGTTGCTATACTCATGATTTACCTGGAAAAAGTACGGGCATTGCGATCACAACTTGACAAAACCGAGAGGCGAATTGTACTATAAGAGTGCATTCATAGAGTTGTTGAAAAATTCGTATAGAGAGTAGAAGCATTAGTAGATGCCTTTCCCCCCATGCATAGACTATAATTCTTTCACGTTTCCATGTTTATCGTAGAGGTGTACTAGCTAATTGGCATGACACATCTTAAATAGATTTTGGCTTTATTATGTATCCTTACAATAGAGACGATGAATCGTGCCTTTTGATGTCTTCGATGTGAACGAGGATAGGTAGCAGAAATCAATCTGTTGAGCGAGGGAGACACCGAAGCTATGTATCAAAGCTATGTAAGGAAAGGGGAAACTTATGTACATTCTAGTCGTTGATGATGACCCGTTTGCCAATATGCTGGTCAAGTTTGTGCTTGATAAAGAAGGCTACGAAGTAGAGACGGCGGACAACCCAAGAGGCGCGTTACAAATGATCCAAAAACGCGAACCTGATCTACTCCTGCTCGATGTCAAAATGCCTTATTTGTCCGGCTTCGAGTTTTCGCAGCAGTTGCGTAGCGATGGTTTTGATACACCACTTATCTTTATGACGGCGCAGGATACCATCGAGTCTAAACTTGAGGGCTTCAAAATCGGGGCGGACGACTATATTTGCAAACCTTACATTCACGAAGAACTTGTCGCACGTGTACACGCGGTAATGCGTCGTATCAAGAATAGAGACATGGTGGGCAACGAAAGTTTGCGTGGTGGACATGTCGAACTTTTTCCTTCTGATTTGAAGGTTTCTGTGAGTGGTAAAGAACCGATGCAACTTACGCATACCGAGATGCAGGTGCTACGCATTTTGATGAGCAGTGCTGGTCATGTTGTCAGTCGCGACACACTACTCTCAAAAATCTGGCATGACGACGAAAACAACAGCAATATTGTTGATGTCTACATACGTCGTCTACGTGTGAAAATTGAGAACAATCCTTATCAGCCGCAGCATATTGTTGCAGTACGGGGTCAAGGCTATAAGTTTGTTGGGAAATAGAGGAAACGCTTGCGGAAACGGACACAAAAACAGATACAGGTAGACGAACTAGAGGTGGAAGGGCAGCAGGATAAAACAGCGCATACTTCTTCCCCCTCTACAGAAACGGTACTTGATAAACGCCAATATCTGGAAGCGATGATTGATGCAACACCTGATGTAGTGATTGCGCTCGATTCCACGTATCATGTGCTGGACCTTAATTCTGCCGCAGTAAAGGCACTGGGTTGGTCAGCGCAAGATGCTATTGGTCATGGTTGTACAGAAGTAATGCGCTGTCAGAATCTGAATCGTATAGAATTGTGCGGCACTTCAAGCTGTCCTCTGACACGAGTTCTGGATATGAAAAAGCCGTTAGCCAACGAAGACTTGATACTTGGCACACGTCCAGAACATACATGCGAGGTTTCCGCGAGTGTCACGCCAGTAAAGGCAGGACAGTATGTCGTCTTTACTGCTCGCGATGTATCGGCTCTCAAAGTCGCAAATCAGGTACGGTCTAATTTCGTTTCGATGGTATCGCACGAGTTACGTACACCTCTGAACTCGGTACATGGCTTCATTGATCTCCTCATGCACGATCATATGGGAGCATTGACCTCGGAGCAACGCACCTACCTAGGCTATACACAGGAAGGCGTACAACAACTTATCTCGATTGTCGAAGACATTCTCTTCATGACACGCTCAGACTTGGGACAATTCGAGATTAAGCAGCAAGAGGTACCTTTGCGTGGCCTTGTCCGTCAAGTCGTGGGCAGTTTACAGCCGCAAGCAAGAAAAGCAGAGGTTGTTATTACGCACGATATAGCCGACTCGCTGCCTTCTCTTTTTGTTGACCCCAAACGTATTATTCAGGTACTGAACAACTTGATCACCAACGCGGTTAAGTTCACCCCCCCTGGCGGTGTGGTGACAATACACGCGCGTCCCTATGACACGCATATTGCCATGATTTCGGTAAATGACACTGGTTTTGGCATTCCTTATGAAGACCAACAACACGTCTTCGAGCGTTTCTATCAATCGAATCATACGCAGCAATCGAAGATGGGTGGCTATGGTCTGGGGCTTTCCATAGCCAAACTCATTGTTGAGCAGCATGGCGGAACGATTGGTTTTGATACAACAGTGAACGAGGGCACGACCTTTTATTTCACCGTCCCCTTTTACGAGAAACAATCGTAGGTTCCCACGACAGGCGGAAGGTTAAAAGAGTGTTGGGGGCGTCGGCTCTTGCCACTCATTATCCTTGGAAAGTTTATCCGCGAGGCGTGTTGGCTCCGGTAAACGATAGCCGCGACTACATTTGAGAACGTAGTCAATGCTCGTTGCCAGGCTAATACGATGCCCAAGCGAAATAAATAGAGGGCTAACGCGTGTTCGTGTACGCACAACTGCCCCGATAGTCTCGCCCTTGTTCGTGAGTGGTACCCATGAACCCGCTTCTTCACCGAGCGCAGAGGCATCGTATTTCCCAGTTAGCAGAGACTTCGCACAGCCAATTGTGGGCAGGTCAAGCCAGAGGCCGAGGTGTGACGCAATACCTAGCCGTCGCGGATGCGCGATACCAGCACCATCTACCATAACCAGTTGTGGACGCTGCTGCAACTGTTGGAACGCGCCAAGCACACATGGAGCCTCGCGAAACGAGAGCAAGCCGGGGATATACGGCATACGTATCGGTTCCTCATAGATATGGCGTTCTACCAGTGCTAAATCGGGAAAATGCAATAAGACAACCGCTGCCCGTGCCTTCCCGTTGTTTTCGTTAATTGCCATATCGACGCCTGCGACAAAATGCACCTCGTCTAGCTGGTCTTCGCGTATAACGCGTTGCATCAATTCGCGCTGTAGAGCTATCGCCTCTTCCTGGCTCAGATTCCATTCGTGTAAAGGGGGAGTTTGTGTCATATTACTTCGCTTCTGTTACAAAAATCATACGTGGACTGTCCAGCGTATAGTTGCCCAAATCATAGGTGCCATATACATCTTTGAGCCTGAAACCAGCCTGCTCAAGCAAAAGTTCCATTTCGCTACGCTCATAGAGGTACAGGTGAGTGATGACGGTGGTCCGTTGTACCGTTCCGCCTTGACTATGCTGCTCGTAAAAATGTGTGAGTTCTAGCAGGTGACTCGCAGCAGAAGATGCGGGACTTACAAAATGCGTGAGCATCGTGCCATTCTCACACTGCCATGTACCTTGATGTAACACCTGTCCCGTCAAGTCTTCCATATAGCGTGCATCGGCGTTGCTAATATCTATAACGAACAGGCCACCAGTGCTAAGATGTGTGCGGATGTTTGCAAGTGCCTGTTGTTGCTCTTTACGCGCACTAATATGTGCGAACGAGCCAAGCGCGATAAACGCCATACGGAACTTGCGTTCCAGGTGCATAGTAGACATACTCTGCTGTACAAGTTCACAGTGGACAGGACTCAGTAACTCTTGCAATCGTTGGCGAGCAAGAGCCAGCATAGCGGCAGATGTATCGACGCCAACAACATCGTAGCCTTCTTGCGCGAGTGGCAACAAAACACGTCCACTACCACAGGCAAGTTCTAAGATAGAGCCACCACTCGCTTCGGCAAAGTTTTGATACATGTCCAGGTCTTCGTCGAAGGAGGCATGCTCGCTATCATAGAATGGAGCGATAAGATCGTAATTGTTCATGTGCCCGTTGTCCCTATAGCTTTATACACCCTCACATAACTAATCTTCGTATACTGGGGAAAGACAGTTGTACTATCAGGAGGACCAGGCCATGTACCATTTCCACCAACGGCAGTATTCATATATATAAACATTGGTGTATCAAGAATATTTGAGGTAATCGTTTTCTCAACCACTCCATCAATTGACCAAATTAATGATCCTGCTGTCCATTGCAGGTCAAATGTGTGGAAATCCGCTGAGAAGTCGGGGCCATTGAAATGCGTTATGTTTTGTTGCGTTTTGCCGTTTGCATCCTGCCAGTGGTAGTTCATATAGAGTGTATGTGGATCGTTTCCAACAAGTTCCAACATGTCGATCTCATACGCGATAGAACCATCTTCGGGCATCAACCAGATGGCAGGCCAGAGACCTTTTCCCTGTGGCAATTGCTCGCGCCATTCGATTTTGCCATAGAGTAACGAGAACTTACCCTGTGAACTCACGCCACCAGAAGTGTAGTCATAGCCGTTGTATGAGCGTTTCTCCGACTTAAACACTAAACCCTGACCCGTTTGAGTATACGTATCGTCGGGCGCATAATTCTCTGCCGTTGGTGGAGTATAAAATTTTCCACCGTCGAGAGCAGTCCACTTGCTCGTATCGAGCGTTGGACTATTGAATTCATCCGACCATACAAGCTGCCATCCAGCATTAGCGTCAGAGGTAGGCGTCTGAACCGTTGGCACATTTCCGTTTGAAGATGGAGTTTTCGTAATATATGTCGTTGTATGTGAAGAAACAGGAGTAGCTTTTGTCGTACTCTGTCCTGCTACACGGGCAGAAATTTCACAAAAAGAGGTTGTCCGCTGTTTGCCACACATTGTTAGAGTATTACCAGCGGAATTTACTCCTGGTATTTGTATCTGTCCTGCTATAGCTGGGTAGAGAAAGAGTATAAGAATAATCAAAGAAATAAGCCAGAGAATACTGCGTTGCTTCAGGGTACGCGCTTGTTTAGTCACGTTGTCCTCACTTTGCCATCATCACTATGTGGGGGGAGGCATGTATATTTGTTGGTGCGAGAAATATTATTGAAACATGTTGGTATATTTCCCGCTACTGTAGCATATGAACTCTTTTGTTGGCAAGCAACAGGACTTTTGAGGCTTTGAATTTATTTGTGGGGGCCTGATTTCTCTATTGATGCCAGCACATTCACGAGACCCCCGCAATGCAATCCCTAATGGAACAGGATCAAGAAGGCTATGACCAGCCCGTAGATTGCGAGTGTCTCGGCGAAAACCAGACCGAGCAGCAGGTTCTGGCTAATCGTTGAAGCCGCTTCGGGGTTGCGCCCCAGTGCTTCATACGCGCGTCCTGTTGCGCCACCCATGGCAATACCTGCGCCGATAGCTCCCAGACCAATCGCTAAGGCTACCGCGATCAGTTGAATGTAAATCATCTTCTGTTCTCCCTTCTGTGTTACGTATTGTTTCTGTCTTCTTTGTATGCTTCAAGTGTAACCGCTAGCATGGGCAATAGCTATCGTCCGTTCGATGGATTTGGCCTCTCATCCTTTTCTACGTAGAGGATGACAACCTCCATGCAGGATGTTGTCATTCATAGATAGCATCACCTCAGCCTTTTTTGCTACAATAGGAGGAGAAAATGTAAGAAAATGAGACATGCTGCGGCATGTTTGGAAGTGAACGAGGTGCGTTGATGAAAGATCATCAGCAGAAAACCATTCGCTTGCTTGTAGCTAACGATCAGCACATTGTTCGTGCGGGATTGTGCGTTCTCCTCGCCGAACGTGCCGAAATTGACGTTGTGGGCTACGCAAGCAGCGTCCCCGAAACCATCCGTCTAGTTGGAGAGCATCAACCCGATATTGTACTGATCGAGCCACATATGCATCAGCAGGACGGACTGAGAGCCATTGAATTGATACGCGGTGAATGGCCCGATGTCGCCATTATTGTCTTCACCGTCCACTCCCATAACGACAAACACATGCTCCGCGCCCTCCGTGCTGGCGTGTGTGCCTATTTGACTTTACGCTGTGAGCATACAACCCTGCTGCATGCTATTGATGCAGCAGCATGCGGTGAGACGCTGCTCCAACCATCGCACATGGCCTGTCTACTTGCTACCCACGAAGTAGTTTGTGCGGCAACATACGTTGACGACACTCCTGTTGTAGTGCCAGAGAAGCCAGCACTGACTATCCGCGAACGTGCAGTGTTACAGCGTGTTCCCTATGGTGAGCGCAACAAAGAGATTGCCGCACGTCTCGGCATCAGCGAACCGACCGTCAAAACGCACCTCGCCAACATCTACTACAAGCTTGGCGTAGACTCGCGTGCCTCCGCCGTCGCCATCGCCATTGAGCGTGGCATCCTCTCGGTGCAAAGGGATGTTTTGCTGTAAACCTTTGTCCCAAATATTGACAACACATTAGTTTCGTGTTACTATTTTATATAGCAAATAGCTATATTTATCAAAGTGGAGAGAAAAACTATGAGTAAAAGAAAGCCTATGCGGCCTCAAAACGTGCTTATCGGTGTTGTAGTTGCGGCACTGGCTGGAAAAGCTGTCTACGACCAGCTACAAATGCCTCCCAGAGACCGCACTTGGCATGGCACCGTTGTCGGCATTCCCTATGATTTTCGCATACCGACGGTTGAACGGGTTATCAATAATGTGTGGAACAAAGACACGTCCCGCGTTTTGATGCCCAAAGTGTTCGGGTTGGGGTGGGATATTAATTTGTATCCTTTGTTGCATAGGGGCTGATATAATGAAGAATTGCCTACACCTCTCAATTTTACGTGTTATACTTAGATAGGAAAAGGCAAGAACAATCAAAAATTGGGAGAAAATTATGCCGAATTATCGAGAATGGATTACATCGGACCCCAACGTCCTCTTTGGCAAGCCCGCAATTAAGGGGACACGCATCCCTGTCGAACTCATTCTCGACGAGCTTTCGGCAGGCACGACAATCGACGAAGTTATCGAGTCGTATCCGCGTCTTACTCGCGAAGCAATCTACGCTGCCCTTGCTTTCGCAGCAGACACGCTAAGAATGGAAGTTGTGTATCCACTTGACCA